>ERZ1643251.124-NODE-124-length-133913-cov-38.994815_pt1 | contig 133913 bp, 130 predicted proteins | sample MGYA00579261_ERZ1643251 | MGnify/ENA primary metagenome ERZ1643251 (study PRJEB29033, sample SAMEA4952267) | chicken gut metagenome | biome: Broiler Chicken; feature: Gastrointestinal Tract; material: Caecum | place: Ireland | collected 2018 | study: Broiler... | reverse complement strand
CCTTTGTTTGTTATCCACATTATAAATCGGTATCATTTTAACTAATGTTTAACACTACTTTTTGAAAAAAAAATAACAAAATTCGAATAATAAAAAAATTATCTATACAATATTATATTCAATTATAAAAAAATATTTATTAAATTTTTAGTAATAAACAATAACATAATTCATATATTTAAAGTGTAGAAAGGAATAAGATATATGGAAACATTAAAAGTAGGATCAAAATCAAATCCTAATTCAGTAGCTGGAGCACTAGCGAATGTATTTAGAGAAAAAGGAAGTTTAGAAATTCAAGCCATAGGAGCAGGAGCTTTAAACCAAGCCATTAAAGCAATAGCAATTGCAAGAGGATTTGTAGCACCATCTGGGAAAAACTTAGTATGTATTCCTGCATTTACTGATATAGTAATTGATGGTGAAGAAAGAACTGCAATTAAATTAATTGTTGAATCGCGATAGTTAATAATTTAACTAATATACTAGACACCAAATGGTGTTTTTTTAATTTTTAATAATTTTTGAAAAAGTGTTGATTTTTACTCACAAAGGTGATATATTTGTGTTGAAAAATTGATAAGTTTTATAAGATTTTAACTTTAAAATTTTTATCATTTTTTATATTAACATTTATAGTTTAATTTATGAATATGTAATAATAAATAATTTAGAATAAGAGTTTGGGTGTGAGTAACAATATGAGAAAAATTATTTTTATTGAAGGATTACCAAATGTTGGTAAAACTTATTTGATAAATAAGATAAGAAATCTTAATATGAAAAATGTATTTATTGTAGATGAAATTATTAATCCTAATGTAAATAATCCTTTTGCTGATGCTGAAGATTTATTTTTAAAAAATGATGAAATGAAAGTTAGTAAATATAATGAAGGAATTATTATTATTGATAGGGGACCAATTAGTACTTTAGTATATAATCAAGTTGCACACTTGATTGATAATAACTATAATTGTAAGTATGTTGAGGAATGGTTTAAACAATTTGTTGATATTTATAATGATGATAATACATTTAATTATTATTTAAATAATCCTTTTGTGTATGAACCATCTCTTGATGATAAATCAAATCCTTTTGGTAGTATTGACAATTTAAAATTAACACACTCTTTAATAATTTACAATTTGAAAAAATATGCTAAAAATTTCAGAGAAATTATTTATAATAAAGATAATTTAATGGAGGTTATTGATGAGATTATTAATTAATTTGTGTGCACATGATGGAATAATAAGCCATTATGCAGGTGTTGGAACCATTGTAAGAAGGTATATAGAGGCAATTAAATATTTATTAGATAAAAATAATATAAATTATCATTTAAATTTATTCACATTAGAATTTAATAAAGATAGTATGGGATATAATGAGAATATTTGGAAGGAACATAGTAATTTAGATAATACATTTATTTATATTTGTTCTAACGGAACAAATGGTGAGACTAGCTTTGGAAATATACATAATTGGAGATTAGCTTCTAAAAAAGTTTCAGAAATTATAAATAAAATTGATTTTAAAAAATATGATTATGTCATAACTTTAGCAAACGATACTCCATTTGCTGGATTGCTTGAATTAGTAAAAGAAGAAGAAAATAGCATTAAAGCATGGATTCCTCATTCAACTGGAAAAATATATAATGAAGACATGTCATTATCAAAAGAAAATCAAACTAGGAATGAAAGATTAGAATGGGAACAAGATGTAATTGATTATATAAATAAACATGATAGAACATACCTTATTTCAACAGGAAAATATATAAGGAATCATATTATAGATGAATATGGGTTAAATAAAGATAAAAATATAGATATTATAAATGGTGAATTGTTATTTAGAGATAATATTTATGATAAAAATGATAGAATGAAGGAAATATTAAAAGAATTAGAAAAATATAATTCAATTATTTTGTCTTTAGGACGAGCTGAAAAATATAAAAATTTAGATAAAACTATGTTGCTTGGTAAAGAGATGGAAATTAAATCTGTTGTTATTACACAACAATATTTTGAAAACCAACCAATTGTAGTGGATTATAAAAAGTTAGCTTTGGAAACAAATTCTATATTGTATGTCGACGAACCATTTTCTCTTCCACAATATCTTGTTCAAAATTATAGTAAAAAAATGATTATGCTGATACCATCAGAAAGAGAAATTTTTGGACTTGTTATAAATGAAATGAGAAGATTTAACAAAGATAATGTTCTTATAGTTGCTAATAAAAGAGGTGGTCTTATTGAACAAATAAATGACGGTATTGATGGCATTTTAGTTGATTTAGATAATATTGCTGAGACAAGTACAAAAATTAAAAAATATTTTAATGATGTTGATATTAAAAAGCTAAATAATGCTGGACAAAAAAGATTAAGTAAAGATTACGATTTAATAAAGAATTTTGATCTATTTTTAAAAAGAATATTAGGTGATGCTTATGAATAGATTACTTCCAATAATTGATGAAATGGATACAATAGTTGATTCAAGATGCACATTTAGTGAAACACCTATGGTAAAAAATTTTTTGTTGCTATCAGAAAAAGATAAATTACAAGTTTTGGCAGATTTAGTTCGGCAGACAATATTATATTCAGAAACTCCCAATCCGGATTTTGAGTTGAAAACCTTAATAGGAGATGATTATACTTCTTCTAAAGTATTTATAAATTATGCTAAGTTTTTAGGATTATATAACGATGTTAGACTTGCCATTGGTGGAAGCAGAAAAGGAATAGATTTAGATGGATATAATACATCACATTTTGTGGTCGTGGTTAGAGATCTAAACAATAAAGAATATTTAGTTGATACGACTCCTGATATAGGGTATAGCTTTGGAGAAGTAAAAAGAAAAGAAGATTCAAATATATATACTTATTTAACTTATGTAGATGAAGAATTAGATGAAATAATATATGTTATTAGGAAAAGTATGTATGAAATAAGTAAAGGATTATACCGTCAAGGACATATTGAACTATATAATTGCTATAAAAGATTATTTGATAGAGAATGTTTTAATGGACTACTACTAAAATTTTATGATATAGTTGATAAAAGTAGTTTTTTTCAATTAAAGAATATATTGGAAAAAGAATATGGTAGTAAAATTAAAAGATTAAAAGAATTAAATATTATGAATCAAGAACATAAGAAACGTATTATTAATAGATGGGAAGAACAGCTAAAATTTTTATTATCTCATAGTAAAGATAATAGAGCACAACAAAGAATTGCTCAACGTATCGTCGGTGAAAGAAAAAATAATTTGACTTTAAATATTAATGGGCAAAATATTAAATTAAATAATATTACTCCAAGATTATTTTGGGAATTAGGATGTAATGTCGTATTAATTAAGCCATCTTCATTTGCTGTAGGTGTTTCAGCATCTGTTACTGAATATATGATTCCTGATAGAAGCAAAATTATTACTTCTTATGATGCTAATTTAGGTGCACCTTCAGAACTAGGATTAAAACCTATGAGTTATTTTCATCCACATGGAATGAAATATGAACAACAAATGTTTGGTATAAGTAGAATAATTTTAATACAAGATAATGCAAAAAAACTAAATGATAGGAAACATTTTATAAGAGAAAATTTTGTTCAAAAAATTGCGGGACATTATGTCAATTGGTTTGATGGAAGCAAGATGTTATGGGATCCTAGTTTAAATACTAATATGGTTCATTCAACAGATGATGCTAATGAGACTAGCATACATTTTTTAGCTGATTATCCTGAATATCAAGTATTTACTAGATATAATTATCCTAATCCAATATTAAGAAAGGAAAAGAAATAATGAATAAAGAATATGAATATAGTTTAAAAGTAAAAGATGTAAGTGAATTTATAAAATATTGTAATGATAATAATTATGTAAAAGAAGATGAGTATTTGCAAACAAGAACGCTTTTTAAAAATGGTGGACCTGTTATGGCTAGAATTACGGAAAATGAAATAAATGGTAAAGTAGAAAAGATACTTAATTTTAAAGATGATAATTTAAATGATAATACTTTGAAAATATCAAGAGAAAGTAAAGATTTAATTGTTACTTCAGAAAATGAAGAATTTGTTGAATCATTACTTCAAATATTAGATTTAAATAATAAGAAAGTTTTAAAAAGAAAAAGATATGTATTTGTTAAAGAATATGTTAAGTTTGAAATTGATGAATATTTAGAGCCTATTATGAATGTTATAGCTATTGAAGGAATTAAAGAAGAAGTAGATAAAGTATATGAATCTTTATCCGAACTTATAAATATTCAAAAGGTTGATTAAAAGAATGAATAAAATCATTCTTTTTTATTTAAAAGTTTTTTGTTTGTAGCATAAACATATAGTATATTTTATTTTTAAAATTTAGTTTGAATTATAAAGATAATAATTTAGAGGTATGCGTTTTTACTATCAATTGCATCTTCGTTGTTTGAAAAATAATAGTAGAAACTAGTCATTCTTAAATTATTACTGCTTCCAAAGTGTAGTAAGAGGATTTGTAGCACCATCAGGGAAAAACTTAGTATGTATTCCTGCATTTACTGACATAGTAATTGATGGTGAAGAAAGAACTGCAATTAAATTAATCGTAGAGGCTAAATAGCCTTTTTTTTATATTCTCATATAATAATATGGTGATTATATGAAAGAATTAATAGGAAATACTCCTTTAATAAAAATAAAATATAGGTATCAAAATAAAATAAAAAATGTCTATGCAAAATTAGAATATTATAATTTAACAGGAAGTATAAAAGATAGAATGGCTTATTATATAGTAACTGAAGCATATAAAAATAAAACATTAAATAAAAATCAACCAATTATCGAAGCAACAAGCGGCAATACAGGAATATCATTAGCAGCAGTAGGAGCAAAGTTCAATAATCCTGTTTATATCTTTATGCCAGATTGGGTGAGTAAAGAAAGAAAAAATATAATGGAAAAATATGGTGCTAAAGTCTATTTAGTTTCTAAACAAGAAGGTGGCTTTGTGGAATGTATTAAAAGAGCCAATCAATTAGCAAAAGAACTTAACGGTTTTAGACCAAATCAATTTGAAAATAAACTAAATGAAGAAATAAATTACATGACGACTGCTCAAGAAATTATAAATAAAAATATAAAAATTAGTGGATTTGTAAGTGGAGTAGGAACAGGTGGTACTTTGATGGGAATAGGTAAAAAATTAAAAGAAATATATAAAAATTCAAAGGTGATTGCAATAGAACCAGAAAACTTACCAATTATAAGTAAAGGGATAAACGAAGGAACACATAAAATTGAAGGAATAGGTGATGAATTTATACCTCAATTATTAGATAAAAATATAATTGATCAAATAATATTAATAAATGATGAAGATGCAATAAATATGACAAACTTATTAGCAAGTAAACTTGGGTTAGGAGTTGGAATATCAAGTGGTGCTAATTTTTTAGGAGCAGTGCTAAGCAATTTAGATAATGTAGTAACAGTGTTTCCAGATGATTTAAAAAAATATCTTAGTGTTGATAACAAAATTAAAGAACAAGAAAAAAATTTCATATCAAATAAAATAGAATTAATAGATTTTGAAATAGTTTAAATTGCTTGATTTTTTTGAAATATAAATATATAATTAAATAGGTGGTTAAAATGGATAATAATTTAAAAAGAAGCATTATTTTAGAACATTATCAAAATCCAAAAAATAAAGGATTAATAAGTGATAGCACATATTTGACTTCTAATACAAATAACGAAAGTTGTATCGATGAAATAAATCTAATGGCAAAAATCGATAATAACAAAATTGTTGACATTAGATTTGATGGTGAAGCTTGTGCAATATGCACAAGTAGTACATCAATAATGATAGATACATTAATTAATAAAACAATAGAAGAAGCTAATGAAATATATAATAATTTTGAAAATATGATAAATGAAAAAGAATTTAATAAAAATATTTTAGAACAAGCAATAGTATATGAAGACATATACAAACAACCTAATAGAAAAAAATGCGCATTGCTTCCATGGTGGGGAATAAAAAAAATAATCGACAAGGAAAATAAAAATGACTAAAGGATTAACTAAAACAAAAATAAAAGAAATATCAAAAATAAAAAAAGAACCCAAGTGGATGCTAGAATTTAGGTTAAAATCATTTGAAGCATTTACAAATTTTGATAATCCATTTTTTGGACCAAATTTAAATATAAAATTTGATGAAATAAATTATTATAAAAAAGTAACTGATAAGATAGCAGATAATTGGAAAGATGTACCAGAAGATGCAAAAACAGTCTTTGAAAAAGTAGGGTTAATTGATGCTGAAAAAAAATATTTATCTGGTGTAGGAGCTCAATTTGAAAGTGAAGTTATATATCATAATATGCTAGAAGAATTAATCAAAAAAAATATTATCTTTTGTGATACTGATACGGCTTTAAAAAAATATCCAGATTTATTTAAAAAATATTTTAATAAGCTAGTAAAATATGATGAAAATAAATATACAGCATTAAACGGAGCAGTTTGGAGTGGTGGGACGTTTATATATGTACCACCAAATACAAAATTAGATCGTCCTTTACAAAGCTACTTTAGAATAAATACAAAAAATATGGGACAATTTGAAAGAACTATCATTATAGTAGATGAAAATAGCGAATTACATTATATGGAAGGATGTACAGCCCCAACATATACATCAGATTCACTACATGCAGCAGTTGTTGAAATATATGTAGGAAAAAATGCCAAATGCCGTTATACAACGATTCAAAATTGGTCAACTGATGTTTATAATTTAGTAACAAAACGTGCAATTATTGAAGAAAATGGATTGATGGAATGGATAGATGGCAACATAGGATCTGGAATTAATATGAAATATCCAGCATGCATTTTAAACGGAAAATATGCTAAAGGAAACACAATATCTGTTGCAATCGCTTCAAAAAACCAAATTCAAGATACAGGAGCAAAAATGATTCATTTAGCCCCTTATACTACAAGCAATATCATAAGTAAATCAATAGCAGCAAATGGTGGCGAAGCAAACTATAGGGGAACAGTAAATATTACAAAAAAAGCAGTTAATTCAAAAAGTAAAATAAAATGTGATACAATCATAATAGATGATTATTCTAAAAGTGATACGATACCCAAAAATATAGTTAGCAACAATACTTCAAATTTGGAACATGAAGCTACAGTTTCAAAACTAGATCAAGATAAATTATTTTACTTGATGAGCAAAGGTTTAAGTGAAGAAAAAGCTAAAGAATTATTAATAATTGGTTTTATTGATAAATTTAAAGAAGAATTACCTATGGAATATGCTGTAGAATTAAATAATTTATTAAAAAACTATTTTTAATTTAGTTTATAATATGTTATAATATTATTAAGAATAAAGGAGGAAAAAATGAAAAAACTATTATTAGTATTAGTAACATTAACACTTTTAGTAGGTTGCAGTAATCAAAAAGAATATGAAAAAGCAATGAAAGAAAATGCAACATTATTTTATAACGAATATCAAAAAGGTCAACAAGGATTAACAAATCCAACAATATCAATTAAACAATTAAAAGATGCTAATGAGTATGTAGATGCAAATTATGATTTAAGCAAGCTAGAAGAATGCAAAGATGAATCATATGTTGAATTGATAATTGATCAGGATACAAAAGAAGTTACAGGTGCAAAATACTATATGCAATGTGAATAAAACTTATCAAATAATGATACTTATCGAATAATGATAAGTTTTTTTATTTTTTTGAAATTTTATATAATTTTAAAAATTAAATTTACTCATCAGTTAAATTTGCTATATAAAAGTTAAAATTTACTAACCAAACTAGAAAAATTAATAAAATACTTAATGAAAAAATAAAAAATTGACATTTGAATCGTTTTTTAATACGTGATATATTGTTTTTGAAAGGAGGAAAATATGCTAAATCAATCAATATTAGTAGGCAGAATTGTCAAAGAACCAGAAGTAAGAGAAACAGAAAATGGTACAAAAGTTACTAATATAACATTAGCGGTTCAACGACCATATAAAAATGTAGAAGGTGAGTATGATACAGATTTTATTTCTTGTGTATTGTGGAAAGGAATTGCTGAAACAACTGCCGAATATTGCAAAAAAGGTGATTTAATAGGCATAAGAGGAAGAATACAATCAAAAATTACTGAATATCCAAACGATATAAAACACAATGTTATGGAAGTAGTTGCTGAAAGAGTTACTTTTTTATCAAGTAAAAAACAAGAAGATTAAAAATAACCCCGTTAATAATAAAAACGGGGTTAAATATTTATCCATGTATTTTTTTTACATAGTCCTCATAAAATAAACCATCTGGTTTCATTTTAAATATTTTAGCAATTTTTAAAGCGGTCTCATAACTTAATCTCCTTTTTTGATTTTCAATTTGCCAATAAAAAGATTTACTAATATTTAATTTGTCAGCCATATCTTGACAACTATAGTTATATTTCATACGATATTGTTGTAACTTACTCATAAATATTACCTCCTTATGTTAATTATACATTAACTTTATATTAATTTCAAGTAAATATTAACAAATAATTAAAAAAGTTGTAAAATAGAAAATATAATGATATAATTATGTTAACAATTTGATTACGGAGGTTTATATGATAATAGGTGAAAGATTAAAAGAAGCTAGATTAGCTAAAAAAATGTCACAAGAAACATTAGGTAAAATGTTAGGAGTATCAAAAGTTTCAATATGTGGTTACGAAACAGGAACACGTACACCAAATATGAGTAACTTCTTAAAATTAATTGAAATATTAGATCTAGATGCTAAATATGTATTAGGTATGGATGTTAAAGTAATTAATGAAGATAATGAAGAATACCCAGTAAAATTAGCTAAAACTGATATTCAAATAATTGAAGAATTAAAGAAAAATCGTGAATTATATAATATGTTTTGTTCTAATCCAAAAAGAACAGTTGAAAGAATTAAGAGTAAGTTAAATTTAAAATAATTACTCTTTTATTTTTAAAGTATTTGGGGTATAATACTATTAGGAGAGAATACTATGTATAGAAAAAAACAAAAAGAAAAAAGAAATAAAATAATAGTTATATGTGTATTAATTTTTTGTTTAATAACAGGATTTATTATTAATGTAGTAATGACAGATAGAAACTTAACAATATTTGAAAAAACTATTAAAGATAGTGTTTTAACTGTTCAAAAAATATTAGCTTTCCCAATTGATTTTGTTGCCAATAAAATAAATGAAAATAATGAAAAAAACAAAATGTATGAAAAATATATAGATTTAGAAAATCAAGTTAAAGAAAATGAAAAATATAAAGTAGAAAATGAAGAGTTAAAAAAACAACTTTCTGATATGAAAGAATTATTAAACATAAATGATACCATTGCAGAATATACTTATTTAAATGCGAATGTAATAAATAGAAATTTAGATTATTGGAATGATACTTTAATTATAAATAAAGGTGAACATGATGGTATTACTAAAGATATGCCAGTTGTAATAGGAACTAATTTAATAGGTAAAGTTATAAGTACAACAACATTTAATAGTACAGTTAGATTAATTACAGCTACTGATGTTGTTGACAAAATATCAGTAAAAATTAAAAATGGGGATGATTATATTTATGGGATATTAAATGGTTATAATAAAGAAAATGATACTTATACAATTGAAGGTATCTCACAAAATGCCAAAATAGAAAATGGATCAATTGTAACCACAACAGGAATGGGGGATATATTTCCTGCTGGAATAGTAATAGGAAAAATCACTGGAATAAACACTGATGCATTTGATTTATCTAAAGTTTTAGAAATGAAGTCTGATGTAAATTTTGATAATATAAACTATGTTACAGTATTAAGGAGAAATATATGATTGTTTTAATATCAATGATATCATTTTTCTTAGATGGAATACTATCACGATATATTTTACCAAATAGTTTATTTTTACCATTATTTACAATTGTATCATTAGTTATTATTTACCCATATTTTAACAATGATAATTTTCGTTATTTTAAATTTATAGCAATAATTGGATTGTTATATGATATTGCTTATTTTAATACTTTATTTTATAACTTTTTTATATTTATAGCATTAGGATTTGTAATTGGATTAATTAATTATCTATTATCTAATAATATATATACTAATATATTAATGACAGTTGTAAGTATAACCATATACCGAATAATAACTTTTTTAATAACTATTATTTTTAAAACATCATATTCATTATCTGAATTATTACAAAGTATATATAGTTCATTAATTTTAAATATAATTTATTGTTTAATAATTTATATAATAACTGAAATTTATAGTAAGAAAAATAAAATTTTAAGAAGCAAGTAGTTGACATACTAACTAATTATGTGATATTATTAAAGGCGACGTAATCCGCTGATAAAATTATTATGATTATAGTTTGAAAAAGGAGAGTGACATCGTGAATTTAATAGACAAAATTACTGAAAAACAAATTCGTAACGATATTCCTGAATTTAGAGTTGGGGATACAATTAAAGTAAACGTTAAAATTGTTGAAGGTAAAAGAGAAAGAATTCAAGCGTTTGAAGGTTTAGTAATGGCTATTCAAGGAAGTGGCGTTAGCAAAAATTTCATCGTACGTAAAGTATCAGGTGGCGTTGGTGTTGAAAGAACATTCCCAATCAATAGTCCAATTATTGAATCAATTGAAGTTGTTAGAACAGGTAAAGTTAGACAAGCAAAACTTGGCTATATCAGAACAATGACTAAACAACCAAAAATTAAAGAACGTCGTGTAAAAGAAGCTGAATAAGCTTTTTTTGTTTAATTTTTTTTAAAAATGTTATATAATATTATAGGAAGTGATAAGATGAAAATACTAAAAGAATTAGTTCCTTATGCCATAATATTAGTTACAGTTATTTTTATTAGAACATTTATAGTAACACCTGTTATTGTATCTGGAACATCTATGAATAATACTTTAAAAGATGGCGAAATATTATTATTAAATAAATTTGATAAATCATATGAAAGATATGGTATAGTTGTTTTTGATTATAAAGATTCTAAGTTAGTAAAAAGAGTTATCGGTTTACCAGGAGAAACTGTTGAATATAAAGATGGAATTTTATATATAAATGGAAAAGAGACAGAAGATCAATTTGCTTCAATTACTAGTGATTTTAAATTAGATAAAGTGATACCAGAAGGATATTATTTTGTAATGGGCGATAATCGGAATAATTCAAGTGATAGTAGAATAATTGGGTTGATAAATGAAAAAGAAATAAATGGAACAACAACATTTAGCTTGTGGCCAATTAAATTTGTAAAGTAAGTATTCTTACTTTTTTTGTGATATAATGTTATTGGTGACTCGTTATGAATGGTGTTTTAGGTAGTTTAAAAAATATGCTTAAAAGATGGCGTATTAATTTTAGAAAAAAGAAAAAACAAGATGAAGTAAAAATTTATAATAGAAAAATAACAAAATATCCTAAACTTACATCCTTTATTTATAGTACAATAGCTATAATTTATTGTCCATTTGGTTATATGTTTGCTAGAAGTAATAAACAAGTAAGAAATGAACAACCTAAATTATATAAAAAAACAGAAAAAATAAACATTAAATTAGATGAGATGATTGTTAAAAAAGAAAATAATATCAAAACTATTGAAAAAGATATATTTGAAGTAAAAAAACAAATTGAAATTCCTATGTCTAAAGAAAGTAAAAATTATTTCAACTCAAAATTAAAAGAAATAGAAATAAAAATTCAATTTATTAAAAATCCTGATAAAATTAGTAATATAGAAGCTGAAGTAATTAATGAATCATTAGAAAAAAGTGCTGTTAAACATAAAAATGTTAATAAAAAATTACTTCAATCTTTGCCTATTTCGTTAGTCTTAGTTAAACAAAAAAAAGAAGATAAATTTAACTTTGTAAAGCAAGCAAATAAAGAATTAAAAAATATAAATGAGCAAATTAAAAGTATAGAAAATAAAATATCAAATGTTAATCAATATAATCATTTTTATGATTTAGAAAACGAATTAAAATATTTAAGAAAAAAAATTAAAACTTTAAAAGAAAAATATGAAGAAATAAAGGATTATTTGAATTTTGAAGTAGATTACGATAAATACGAATTGTGTAAAAGTCCTAAAAAAATAGATGAAACTTTAGAAAGAATTGAAAAAGATTTAAAATTGATTGAAACAAAGAAAAAAGAAATGTTAAATAAAAAAGAAGAAGATAAGCAAAAAAATATAGAAGAAAAAAAAGAAACTAAAAAACAAAAAGAAAAAAAAGAAGAAAAGAAAGAAAAAATAGATGATATTATTAAAGCCCAACAATTAATTTTAAATAACATTATGAATCAAAACAAATATTTTGATGATTACATGAAGAAAATTTCTAAAACAACTAATAAAAAAAGAACTATTTTAAGTTCATTATCTAATTTATCAACAATTATTTTAAATTTTACAGTATCATTATTGCCAGTTTCATTATTTAAAAATAAATTATTAGGAACTTTAGTAAGTAGCATTATGATAAACAATTCTCTTAAGACCATGAGAAGAATATTAAATCCTAGTTTAAAAGTAGATTATCAGTTATTTATTGATAATTATTATAATAGTAAAAATATTCTATTTGATACATATCAAATGTGTGATAATTCATTACAAGAATTAACCTTATTAAAACAAGAATTATTAGTTTTTGATCAAAATGATATAAAACAATTATTATTTCAAATTGAATTAATTGAGAATAATATTAAAAATCAAATGAAATCTTTAAATATAAAAAAGGAGACTATTGAAAAGGTATATGTTAAAATAAAAAATAAAATAAGTTAAAAAATATTTAATAAATAGAAATGAAAAAAAATTTTGAAAATATTGAATAATTGTAATATAATATGGTATAATTATGTAAATTGAATGGAGTGAACGAAATGAGAGAATATATTGAAGAACAAATTAATGAAAAAATAGAATCTTTAGGTTACGGTAAAGTGAATGTTATATATTCAGGTAGAAAAGATTTATGTGATTTTCAATGTAATGATGCATTTAGATTAGCTAAAATATACCACAAAGCCCCAAATTTAATAGGTGAAGAAATTATTAATCTTATAAAAGATTTTGATATATTTTCCAAAGTTGAATTTGTAAATCCAGGCTTTATAAATATAAAAGTAAGTGATAAATTAATAAATAAATTTATTAGAGAAATGAACGATAATCCTAAATTTAATTTAAAAAAACCTGATAAAATAGAAACATTTGTTATAGATTATGGAGGATATAATGTTGCTAAACCACTTCATATAGGACATTTGAGACCAACTATAATAGGTGAATCTATTAAAAGAATTATATCTTATAAAGGACATAAAACAATAGGTGATGTTCATTTAGGAGATTATGGTTTACAAATGGGACAAGTAATTTATGGTATAAAAAGAGATAATTTAAAAATTGAAGATATAACAATTGATTATTTGAATAAAATATATCCAGAAATAAGTGCTTTGTGTAAAGAAGATGAGAAAGTAAGAGAAGAATGTGTTTTAATTACTAAAATGATTCAAGATGGTGATAAATACTATAATGAATTATTAGACAGAATAATTGAAATATCAGTTTCAGATGCTAAAAAAACAACAGATTATTTAGGAATAACATTTGATCTTTGGCATGGTGAAAGAGATTCTTATCCTTATTTAGAAAAATGCGAAAAAATGTTAAGAGATAAAAACTTATTGACTCTTAGTGAAGGTGCTTTAGTAGTTAATGTAAAAAAAGAAGAAGATAATAAACCAATGCCACCTATGATGTTTAAAAAAAGTAATGGAGCATATGTTTATGATTCAACTGATTTAGCTACTATTTATGAAAGATATATAAACTATAACCCAAATCATATAATTTATATAACAGATTTTAGACAAAATCTTCATTTTGAGCAAGTATTTAGAGTAAGCGATATGGTTGGCTTAATACCTTATGAGTGTCTTGAACATGCCTATAATGGAACTATAAATGGTAAAGATGGCAAAGCATTTAAAACAAGAAAAGGAGATGCTCCTAAATTAAGTGAATTATTTGATTTAGTAAAAGATACATTTATATCATTAAAAGAAGAAAATAAAAATATGAATAAAGAAGATATAGATAAAATAGTAAATGCAATAATTAAATTTGCTGATCTTCAAAATAGCAGGGATAAAGATTATATATTTGATATAGAAAAATTTTCTCAAGTTGTTGGTAAAACCGGGCCTTATATTTTATATACATATTTAAGAATTCAAAAAATATTAAAAGATAATTCAATAGAAAATAATTTAAATGATATTATTTATAATGAAAAAGATCGTAATTTAAGAATGAAATTATTAGAATTTGAAACTTCTTTTGATAGTGCTTTTAAGGAAAGAAAACCTAACTATATAGCAGAATATGTATATAATGTTGCTATTTTAGCTAATAACTTTTATGAAAATAATCATATAATGGGATTAGAAGATTTAGACAAAAAAAATTCATGGCTTTATATCCTTAATTTGACGAATAAAATATTAAAAGATATGCTTTACTTACTAGAAATTGAAATACCATCATTTATGTAGATAGAGTAAACTATCTTTTTTTAATAGATTATGATATAATTTAGAAAAAAATTTAAAATTGAGGTAAAAATATGATTGATATAAAACAAGCTAAAACAGAATTCAAAAAATTTTTAAAAAGGTATGATAATAGTGAATTAGGATTTGAATTAAAAGTTGTTCATACTTATCATGTTATGGAAAATGCAAAAAAAATTGCAATAAAATTAAATTTAGCCAAAGAAGATATTGATTTAGCAGAACTAATTGGTCTTCTTCATGATATCGGTAGATTTGAAGAGATTACTACTTTAAAACGATTTGATAGTGTTTCATTTAATCATGCATCATATGGAGTAAAAATGTTATTTGAAGATAATTTAATAAGAAATTTTATTGCTGATAAAAGTTATGACGAAATAGTAAAAAATGCAATTAATAATCATAATAAATTATCTATTGAAAAAGATTTTGATGAAAAAAGCTTATTACATTCGAAAATAATAAGAGATGCTGATAAATTAGATAATTTTAGAGTGAAAAAAGAAGAAAATATAGAAGCGATATTTCCAGGAAAAGTAAAAAATAAAAGTGATATAGAAAATTCAACTTTATCTAATGAAGTTTATGAATCTGTTAAGAAGAAAAAGTGTGTAGATATTCATAATAGGGTAACTCATCTTGATTATTGGGTTTGTGTATTAGCTTTTATATTTGATTTAAATTTTAAAGAATCTTATGAATTTGTTAAAGATAATGACTATATAAATGTATTAATAGATAAATTTAGTTATAATGATTTAGAAACAAAGAGAAGAATGGAAGATATAAGATTTATTATGAATGATTATATAAATAAAAAAATATATAGTAATTAATATTTTTAATAAAAAGAAAGTTGGAATATGTTATGAATAAAAAAGAAGTATATGATTATTTAAATGAAAAAAATATTAAATATGAAGTAATAGAACATGAAGCTGTTCGTACTATGGAAGAATCAACAAAAATTGGCGTTTTATATCCAGATGGTGATGCTAAAAATTTATTTGTTCGTGATGATAAAAAAAGAAATTATTATCTTATTACCGTTAAGGGTGATCCAAGAGTAGATTTAAAAGAATTTAAAAATAAATACAATACTAGAACTTTAAGTTTTGCTTCAGAAAAAGATTTATGGGATAAAATGAAGTTGATTCCTGGTTCTGTAACACCTCTTGGATTATTAAATGATAATGATAAAAAAATTATATTTTTCCTTGATAAAGCGTTTTTTAATGGAAGTAATATGATAGCGGTTCATCCAAACGAAAATACTGCAACCGTATGGTTAAATGTAAATGATTTGGTTGAAATAATTAAAGAACATGGCAATCAAATAAATATAGTTGATATTTAAATATATTTTTATAGTAGATACAAAAGTCTACTTTTTTTGTGATATAATAATATAAAAGTGAAGTGATTTTATGAATTCAAAAATTTTTAATTGTATATCAACTATCGGTTGTATTATTACAATAATTTTATTATATATTTTTATTATAATTAGTGATAGCTTTTATTTTAATGGATGTACAATTTTAATGTTATTGTTGATGCTATTAAATCCTATTGCTAATACATGTAGATTAAATAAAAAAATTATAAATAATCCTATATTTCATTTTTTAATTGTCACATTGACTGGTTATACTTCGTATATTTTAATGAATAGTATTATAATATATATTCTAAATAGAAATGAAGAATTGTTAGCATATCATATATTTTATGATAGACTTTTATATATTTTTATATCAATAATTGTTATATTATTAATAACTTTAATATTTAAAAAAATTAATGTAAAGTCTAATAAAGATAATTCTAAAATTATGCTTTTAATAATTTTAATAACATCATTAATACCAATATTAACTCATGGTAGTGTGCCATTAATATGCGCAGGATTTAATATTGCATTATTTATTTTTACAATAATAACATTTTTTAAATTAAAATCAATTAATACAACAGATGAATTGCGAAGTCATTATTTAATTTTAATAGTTAGTTCTTTGATATCAATTAATCCAATTGCACTTGTTTTATCTATCTATATGTTTTTACAACAAGATATTTTTGGCCTACATATTTAATAATGGATTATAATTTTATAGTAGATACAAAAATCTACTTTTTTTGTGGTATAATGGTGAAGAAATGAAAAAAGTGAAGTGATTTTATGAATGAAAATAAAACAAACATTAACTGGTTGATACCGATTTATTGCAACCCCTTTAGAAAATCTTGTAAATAAAGGGATTGTGAGATTTTAGATCTTACACGTTTTATGTAAAAAATGATTAAAAATGATAAAAATATCGTATTTTTAAGGCTTTTTAGTAGGAGAATTAGTAAGGTGATACCGCTGTTGTAACTCCATATAAGTAATAGGAAATAAATATATGAAGAAATTGGTATATTAGTAAAGCTGTAAATAATATAGAAAAAGTTTATAATTTAAGGAGGTAATAGTATGATTAATAATGATAAAATTGAAATGTATATGAATCAAGATATTGATAATCCTATATTTTTATTTCATGGTAGTCCATTATTGTTGCAAAAATTAATTCCAAAACAATCTTCAGATTCTAGTAATGATTCTACAAACATAGATAATGCAGTCTTTTTATTTCCATCATTTTTAAAATCAACGCCATATGCGTTTAAAGATTCATTAAAGCAATATGAAATTGAAGGTCAAAAATGGAATTTTGAGATTCCAAATGATAATAGTTTTCCTTTAATGACTATTGATGGTATAGATCCACCTGATGATTTAATTGGATATATATATGTTATTAAAAAAGATGATGAAATGGTAAAAGATGAAAAATCTTATCAATACAAGTGTCATAAAGAAATTATTCCATATGATATAATTGAAGTTCATTATAAGGATTTTAAAGATTATTTTGAAAATAGAAATAATAAGAAGAAAAGTAAAAATTAAACATGAAAAAAAACAATAAGAATATATAAATATAAATTGACTGATTCCAATGTTTAAACCTCTCCAGATTTTATCAGTTAGGCATAATATAAATATATATATTTAACAACAAAATTGTATAGTTTTTTTGATAGATATGTTTCAGATGTATAATAATTTATCAAATATAAAAAAATTAAAAACATAAAGAAAAGTTTTCTTTAGAACTTTTAAACGATAAAAAACAAAAATAGATTTTGAGTTAATTCAAAAATCTACTTTTTTTTATGATATAATAATAAAAAAATGGAAAAAGGGAAGTGACACAAATGAACGAAAATCAAGATAAAGTATTTAATAAAACGAGTATCAATTGGTGATACGTCAAATGTAAAAACATTATCAAATCATTAAAAATAAAGTTTTTAAACTTTTATTAATTTTTGTAATTATAGATAAATTTTAAATACAAAAATCAAAAGAAACGATTATGTTTGAACAAAGAATAAAGAAGTTTTTATAAAATATTGGGAAGGAGAATTGAATATGGGTGCCAAAAGTTTACAAATAACTAATCATGATTTTTTAATATATAAAGATTCAAATAATGATGTTAAGGTTAGTGTAATGTTAATAAATAATGATATATGGCTTACTCAAAATTTAATTGCAGAATTATTTGATGTAGGAAGGAGTACAATAACTGAGCACATTAATAATATATTAAACAGTGGTGAACTTGATGAAAATAATACCGTCGGAAAAACCGACGTTGAAAGTTCTAAAAAACCTGTAAAGATATATAATCTTGATATGATTATTGCAGTTGGATATAGAGTTAATTCAAAAAAAGCAACAAATTTTAGAATATGGGCAACAAAAATATTAAAAGAATATATGATTAAAGGTGTAGTTATGGATGACGAAAGATTAAAAAATCCTAACTATATATTCGGAGAAGATTATTTTGAAGAAACCCTTGAAAGAATTAGAAATATTCGTTCAAGTGAGAGAAGATTTTATCAAAAAATAACAGATATATATTCTTCGTGTAGTATTGATTATGATAAAGATTCAGAAATAACCAAAGAGTTTTTTAAAACTGTTCAAAATAAATTGCATTATGCAATAACAGGAAATACTTCAGCAGAGATAATATATAATAGAGTAGATTCAGAAAAAGAACACATGGGACTAACAAATTGGAAAAATTCTCCGAATGGACCAATTTATAAATATGATGTTGATATTGCAAAAAATTATTTAAATGAAAAAGAATTAAAAGATTTAAACAGGATAGTGACAATGTATTTAGATTATGCAGAATTACAAGCAGAAAATCATAATGCTATGACTATGAAAGATTGGGTAGAAAAGCTAAATGCATTCTTACAATTTAATGGTAAGGAAATATTACATAATGCAGGAAAAATATCGGCCAAAGTTGCACAAGAATTAGCATACAAAGAATACGATAAATTTAAAATTAAGCAAGATAAATTATACAGATCTGATTTTGATGAATTTTTAAATGAAACAAAAATGATAAAAAATGGAAATGATAATAATTGATACAAAAGAAATAAGTTTGCCATTTACGAACATTAATTGATTGATATCAATTTATTGCAATCCCTTTTGCAAATAAGTTATTTAATTTTTTATAAAAATACTATAATTAAAAAATATGGCAAAAGAAGGCAAATTTAGATGAAAATAATTTAATATATATTAACGGAATGCGACCAATAGAAGAGAATTTTAATGATGCGTTGTCAAAAATAGAGGAGTATAGAAAAGTAAATGGAAAACGAATTAAATGAACTAATAAGGAATTTAGAAAAATGTAAATTATGTAAAGAAAAATTTGGATTTGAACCCCATCCTATTTTTTTGGGTAATGTTAATTCTAAAATAGTGCAAATAAGTCAAGCGCCTTCAGCGACAGTTCATGAAACCTTAAAACCATTTACAGATCAAAGTGGTAAAAAATTAAAATATGAGTGGTATCAAATATCAGATGAAGAATTTTATAACCCAGATAATTTTTATATAGCTGCACTTGCACATTGTTATCCTGGTAAAGACAAAAATGGAAATGATAGAATGCCACCTAAAATTTGCTATGAAACATGGATAAAGAAAGAACTTGAACTTATTAATAATGAAATATATGTAATAATAGGTGCTAAATCAGCTAAAACATTCTTTCCAAAAGATAATTTTAATGAATTAATTTTTAAAGATAATTATATCAATGGTAAGTTAGCAATTGTATTACCTCATCCTTCACCACTTAATATTAAATGGTTTAAGGATCATCCTGAATTTATGCAAGATAGAATAATTAAAGTTAGAAAAATAATAAAGACAGTATTGGAGGTAAAATAAATGATAGATTTAAATAAAATATAAAAAGATAAAGAAATTTTTTCTTTAGAACATTTAAACTGTTAAAAATTAAAATAGATTTTTTGGCTAATTAAAAAATCTACTTTTTTTGTGGTATAATGGTGAAGAAATGAAAAAAGGGAAGTGATTTTATGAATGAAAATAAAACAAACATCAACTGGTATCCAGGTCATATGGCAAAAACAAAAAGATTAGTTAAAGAACAATTAGATTTAATAGATATAGTTTATGAAGTAATAGACGCAAGAATGCCTTATTCATCAAAAATTAAAGATATTGATGAAGTAATTAAAAATAAACCAAGAATATTGATAATGACTAAATATGATTTGTGTGATAAAAAAGAAACTGATAAATGGATTAAATATTATCAAGAACAAGGTTATAATGTTTTACCCATTGATTTAGAAAATAAACCAAATTTAAAGCCATTATTTAATTTAACTAATGAAGTAATGTTAGAAAAAAACAAAAAAAGAGAAGAAAAAGGATTATTAAAAAGAAGAACTAGAGTATTAATAATAGGTATTCCTAATGTTGGTAAATCTACTTTATTAAATAGATTAGTAGGCAAAAAAGCGGTAGATGTAGGAAATAAACCAGGGGTTACAAAACAATTAAATTGGATTAGAATAAATAATGAACTAGAATTATTAGATACTCCGGGTATTTTATGGCCAAAATTAGATAATCAAAAAGTAGCTCTAAATCTTGCTAGCCTAACAGCCATTAAAGAAGAAATATTACCTTTATTTGATGTGTGTGAATATATTTTAAATATTTTAAATAAATACTATAAGGAAAAATTAAAAGAAAGATATGGTATTGAAGATATAAATGAAGATATAATAGATACATTTGATATAATAGGCAAAAAAAGAGGTTGTTTAATTAAGGGCGGTCAAGTTGATTATGATAAAGTAATCAATGTTATAATAAATGATATTAAAAATGGTTATATTAAAAATATAACTTTTGATAGGATTGATGAAATTGGATAAAAATATTTTAGTTTTAGCTTATTTAGGCGATAGTGTTTTTGAAATAATAGTTAGAAAATATTTAATAGATCAAGGTATTAATAAAGTAAACACATTACAAAAAGAAGCTATTAAATATGTAAGTGCGAAAGGGCAATGCAGTTTTGTTACTAAATTAATAGAAAAAAATAAATTAACTGATGAAGAATTAGAAATATTTTATAGAGGAAGAAATCATAAATCTAATTCTCACCCTAAAAATACTGATATTATAACTTATAAATATGCGACAGGATTTGAAGCAATAATAGGATATTTGTATTTAAAAAATGATTACAAAAGAATAGAAGAAATAGGAGAGTTGTTATGTACGTATATGGTAAAAATGTAGCTAAAGATATTAATAGTAAAGTAGAAAAAGTTTATGTTGTTAATAATTTTAAAGATAAAGAAATACTCAAAAATATTAAAGCACCTATAGTTTATGTTGATAAAAATAAAATAGATAAAATGGTTGATGGTGTTCATCAAGGAATTGTTTTAAAAATAGCTGATTATGAGTATAAAGATATAAGTGAATTAAATAGTGATATTGTTGTTATGTTAGATCATTTAGAAGATCCTCATAATTTTGGAGCAATAATTAGAACTTGTGAAGCAGCTGGAGTTAAAGATATAATAATTCCTAAGGATAGAAGTGTTAAAGTAAATAGTACAGTTATGAAAACAAGCGCTGGGTGCTTAGATAGAGTAAATATTTATGAAGTTACTAATCTAGCCCAAACAATTAATTATCTTAAAAAAAATAATTATTGGATAATAGGTACTGATATGGAAGGAACTGATTATAAAGATATTGACTATAAAGGTAAAATTGTTATAATAATTGGTAATGAGGGAAATGGAATGAGTAGGTTAGTAAAAGAATCTTGTGATTTTATAGCAACTATTCCAATGCAAGGAGAAGTTAATAGTTTAAATGCATCAGTAGCAGCTGGTATTATTATATTTGAAACAAGGAGGTAGATATGAATTATAAAGATTTTAATGATTATGAATTATTAGATCACATTCATAGTTGTAATGAAGATGCTAACGAAATAATGATTTATAAATATCGACCTTTAACTGTTAATTTAGCTAAAAAATTAATAAAATACTGTAATGGTGGTATAGATTTAAATGATTTGATTCAAGAAGGATTAGTAGGGTTAAATGAAGCAGTTAATTCATTTAGAGAAGATAAAGAAACTAATTTTGGAACATATGCTAAATTATGTATTGAAAGAAGAATGTATAGTTTGGTAAAAAGCACAAGAACATATAAAAATAAAATATTAAATGAATCAATTTCATTAGAAGATGAAGATGAAAATAATATAGATAGATTTTTAGTAGATAATAGAACAAATCCTTCAGAAATGGTGGAAGAAAATGATTATCAAGAAAAAGTATTAATTGAATTAAACAATCAATTGACTGATTTAGAAAAACAAGTTTTTGAACTTAAAAAAAATGATTTTAATTATAAAGAAATAGCTGAAATATTAGATAAAGATCCTAAAGTAATTGATAATACGATTCAAAGGATAAAAGCAAAATTAAAGAAAATTATGAAAGTTAATTAAATGAGAGAATATTTTTTACAATTAATTAAAAAACAAGTTTTTCCAGGTTGTAATTATGCTGTTATTGCTGACGACATAGAAATAAATAGTGTTGGAAATAAATCATTAATACCAAATATAGAACCAAATAATACTGATACTTTATACGATTTAGCATCACTAACAAAAGTAGTTGTAACAAACACTTTAATTACAAAATTATTTCAAGAAAATAAAATAAATTTAAATGATAAAGTAAAGAAATATTTACCTGATTTTAAGCACGAAGATATAACAATTTTTCACCTATTAACGCATTCATCTGGGCTACCATCTGACATAGATTGGAAGGAATATAACAATAGACAAGAATTAATAAAATTAATGTATGATAAGAATTTAATTTATAAGCCAGGTGAAGATGTAATTTACTCTGATTTGGGATTTATATTTTTAGGGTTTATTATTGAAAAAATTTATAATAATTCTTTAGATGTAATCGCTTTTGAAGAAATATTTAAACCATTAAATATGAACGATACATTATTTAATCCTAAAGATAAAGATAGATGTGCCCCTACTGAAATTACAAGTAATAGGGGAGTTGTAAGAGGTTTTGTCCACGATGAAAAAGCTTATATATTAGGTGGCGTTTGTGGAGCAGCAGGATTATTTTCAACAGTTTCTGATTTAGTTAAATTTACTAATATGATTTTAAATGATGGAAAAATTGGCGATAAAATATTTATTGAAAAACAATATATTGATTTATGGTTTCAACCTGTTGTGATTGGCAAACAAGGAAACATAAGATCTATTGGTTGGTGTATGGGAAAAGATTCTATGGCTGGCAATCTTTGTAGCGATAATACTATTTATCATGCTGGATTTACAGGAAATACACTAGTAATTGATAGAGATAACAAAATAGGATTTGTTTTTTTATCTAATCGTGTACATCCAACTAGAGATAATAAGTTATTAATAACTGAAAGAAAAAATATTTCAAATTATTTATTTAATACAATATTATATAGTAATATAAAAAATCAAAAAAACAAGTAATCCAAAATTTTACTTGTTTTTATTTAATTCAATTTCAGGGTATTCATATTTTCTTAACAACTCATCACCTTTAAGAAATTGATTTATTAAATCTTTGCCACTAATATCTTTAAATACAAATTGATCATCAATACTATTTAATGTCCTATAAAAACTATTTCCATATAAAAATGCACTTTCTTCATTTAATTTCATAAAACCTTTTTGTAAAAACGATAATAATAATTTAGGATTAATTTCTTTAGCATAATAAAATGGTGATTTACTTTTGATTCTAATATGTTTGATATATAATTCTTCGTATGTATGATCTAAATATAAAAATTGAATAAAAGATGGATCAATTAGATACAAACCATTTTCTTTAAAATCGGCTACTAAAAAACTATGGCCAATAACATTACTAGCAATACATTTATTTGTAATGCAAGGATATATTGTAACATTTAATTTTTGTAAGTACCTACCAATTAATCCTTGAACTAAATCGCATTGATTTTCATAAGTAGAATGGTTAACAATTTCATCAACACTATCAATGATATACTTTAAAAATAATTCTAATTCTTGTTCGGTTATTTTATCATTATTTAATATTTTATTTTCAATTTCTTTCAAAATATCACTTCCTCAACATCCAAGCATTTGGTAAATATCTTTGACCTGTATAATTATATCCTCTAGGATTATTTATTAAATTATTATTAATTGTTAAAGTTGAGGATCCACCACCATCTAAATTGGCAGCATTATATGCTCCATATTTTTCAAATAATGAAATCATGTCGGCAATTGAAATACCATTACTACCATTAGCACCTCTGCCATCAATTACTAAAAACAATACTATTCCATCTTTTCTTTGACCAATAGCTGTCCTATTGGCATATCCCCAACCACCATTACCTGATACTTCTGATGGTATTCCATTTACAATTAAGAATGGACCAAATTCTACTGCATCAACCATACCGTTTTTAATTGCCTGTTCCGCACTTTCTGTAGTTAAAATTAAAACATGATCTTGGTTAAATCCAATTAATCCTCCACCATGGCGATTAGGTGATCCAACCGATAAAAATTTTCCATCTTGAATAACAGTTCCTGTTGGAGTGAGTATTTTATCATTAACTGAAAAACCACTAGCATTAATAGCAACTAAAGCATCTTCAGATTCGCTAAAATCAGTTAATTTTTGTCCACCTTGATTTATATATTTTGATGTAACTAATTCAACTTTAGATGCATCATAAATTGCTACTAAATATCCACTATAATCTTTTTCATTTATTTCAATTAATTTGTATAAAGCGTTTTCATCTCGCTCTAAAATTTGTTGTTCATAAATTGAATCATAATTTTCTTTTGGCCCTTCAGGTTTTCCTATAAGTGAGGCATCAGTATTAGTGTTAGATTCAATAATCGTGTTGTTTTTCAAAGTATTTATAATAGCATTATCGCTATATAATACATTGGCAAAATATTGATGATTTCCAGTAGCTAAAGCTGTAGTAATAAACCAATTTCTAAAAGTAGGAATTGGACCATATATGATAAATAAAAATATAATAACAATAGCATCAATTATACTAATTATTATTGTTTTCTTCTTCATTTAATTCACCACCTAAAACATATGGATTTAAATAACTTCCATTACCATTTATTATTGTAATATTATTTTTTATATAAATAGAAGGTCTAACATAATGTAAATTGTTTATATCATCTTCAAATAATTTCTTATCATTATTAATTATATAAATACCTGAGTTGTTATTTTCATTTCTTGAAAAAGTAAAAACATTACCAACATCATATATAAATGGTTCAGCAATTGATAATAATCCAACCATTAAATTGGTGCTTTCATCATATGTATTTTTATAATTAAATTCATCAATAATAGACCCATTATAAAAAGTCCCTTCCACGATTAATTCTTTTTCTTTAAAATTATTGTAATAAATATTATTTAAATAATATATCAAACTGTCTTCATCATTATTTAAATTATCGTAACTACTATATTTCGTTTCATAAATTTTATCATTTTCTTTAATATAATCTTCACTTACAATTTTTATTTTATCTTCATCTTTAGAAACAACACGCCAAATGCTATCATTTAATTTTAAATATTCACCAACAAATAAATCACTTGTTTTATTAGGGTTATGTTCTAAAACAATGTATGGATTATCAATTGTACCATTTCCGTCAATTACTTTTGTATCACTTTTTAAAGTTATAACTGGTCTTACCTCATGAACTATATCACTATTACTTGTTACAATATCACCAGATACAGATATATGCCATATTTGATTTTTATTAGTATTAGTTGTCCAAAAATGCGTTTGATTATTTAAATAACTATTTTTACTACCAGCTTTAACATAATCTTCAACACTTAATAAAGAAATTAAACTATCATCATTTTTATTACAACTATAATTATCACTATTACTAAAATCATCTTTACAACTTATAGTATTTACCAAATAATTTGTATCTAAAGTTTTACTAAATATTTCATCTAACCAATTAGTAATTTGTGAATCATTATAAGGTAGAGAAATAATTGATTCTTCAGTTACTAATGTAATAGTATTATCATTATTTACTTTGACAATTCGCCAAGTGTATCCCATAAATTTAATATAATTATTTTTAGCATTATTAGCGAATCTGTAAACTCCTTCATCATTGATTAAGGTAGGAGCAACCTCATATTTACTAACACGTTCTTTTACTTGTTCAGCTAATAATTCTGAATAAGATGTATTTTTATCATTTAAAATTTTAAAATATATTAATCTGCTTAAATAATAAATCCCTAAAATACAAATTATAACTATACTAACTATATTAAAAATTTTCTGTTTTTTCTCACTTATCATAATTAACTCCTTCATACAATGTCATCATTATATCAAATTTGTTACAAATAGACAATCATGTATTGTCTAGTAATTATTTATGTGATATTATATAGGTAATGTAGGTGGTCCTAATGTTTGAAAAAGATAAATTAAAAGAAAATATCATATTTATTATTGTTTTAATTGGGATTATTTTAGTTCTTACTATATTAAATATTTTTATTAATAATAAAGATAATATTTTTACATCTTTGACTGATGATAAAATAAATATAAATCAATTAGTAATAAACGAAATAATGACTTCTAATAAGGGAGCTTATACTGATTTAAATGGTAATACTTATGATTGGATAGAATTATATAATGGTTATAATGAAGATATTAATTTAGCTAATTATACATTAAGTGATGAAGAATCAGGTAAAACAAAATGGATATTTCCAAATGTGACAATTAAAAGTAAAGAATATTTGATTGTTTATTTATCAGGAACTAATGATGAAGGAATGTACGCTAATTTTTCATTAAAAAAAGAAGGGGGAGAATTAGTAACATTAAAAAAGCCTAATGGTAAAGTAGTTGATTCAGTAAGAACAGAAAGTTTAGAAAAAAATACTACTATGGCAAGAGATAGTGAAGGTAATTGGGTTAAAACAAATGAAATTACACCTGGTTTTGACAATAATAAAGAGGGAAGAAATAAATATTTAGAATCATTAAAAACTACTGAAGATTATTTAATTATTAACGAATTTTTACCAAATAATAAAGGTAATTATAATGTAAACGGTGAATTTTTATCTTATATTGAAGTAAAAAACACAAGTAGTGAAACAATTAATCTACACGATTATTTTTTATCAGATGATGTATTAGAACCATTTTCTTGGCGTTTACCAAATGTTGAATTAAAAAGTAACGAAGTATATTTATTTTATACAACTGAATTAGATAATGCTAATAATACTGATTTTAAATTGAATAAAAGTTCAGGGACTATAATTTTATCTAAAAAAAATAAAATAGTTGAACAAGTTGATTATACTAATGTAACAGGTGGTTATGCTTATATAAAATCTAATGGAACTTTTTATGAAGGAATAAATATAAGTCCAGGTTATGATAATGTAGAACAATTTAATAAAAATGAAAGAAAAAATCCAAATGATCTAATTATAAATGAAGTTATGTCAAGTAATAATACTTATCTACCACAAAATGGTGGCAATTATTATGATTGGATTGAATTATATAATAACAGTGATAAAACAGTTAATTTAAGTGATTATACAATAACTACTGATGTTGATAATGTTAATTTATATAAATTAGAAGATAAAGAATTAAAACCTGGAGAATATTATATTTTAATGGCTTCTGGTAATGTTAATAATAGTAATAGTAGTTATAAACATACTAACTTTAAAATATCACCAACTGAAAGTTTATATTTATACAAAAATGGTAATTTAGTCGATTCAATTTTTATTTCTAGTATTCCTAAAGAATATAGTTATGGTAGAAATGAAGATAATGGACATTATTATTTTAAAACTCCAACACCTGGTAAAGCCAATAGTTCTGGTATTAGTGCAATAGCTTATACACCGACATTTAATACTAAACCAGGAATATATAATGATATTGATAAATTAACAGTAGAAATAAATGGTTCTGGGACTATATATTATACTTTAGATGGAAGTGAGCCAACTACTAATTCTAAAGTATATGATAGTCCTATTGTTTTATCTGAAACTACTGTTGTTAGGATCATAAATTATGAAGAAGATAAAAAAACGAGTGAAGTTGTAACAGCTTCTTACATTATTAATGAAAATCATACTTTGCCTGTGTTATCAATTGGAATAGCTCCTAATGATTTTAAACGTATTTTAAATGCTGGAGGTTCTAATTTAACATTACCTGCTCATGCAGAATTATTTGAAAGTGATGGTAGTTTTACTATTGATTGTGGATTTAAATTATTTGGTGGAAGTACTAGATATATAAATAAAAAAAGTTTCTCTTTAAAATTTTCATCTAAATATGGTGATTCATCATTAGAATATAAAGTTTTTGATAATAGAGAAGCTACAAATTATAAATCATTAGTAATTAGAAGTGGGTCACAAGATAGCCAATTTTCAATGATAAGAGATGAGTTAGCTACTTCAATTATGGATGATTATGGAACAGTTGATGTTCAAGCATATAAACCAGTTATTTTATATGTTAATGGTGATTACTGGGGAATATATTATTTAAGAGAAAAAGTGGATGAAGATTTTATTCAAAATCATTATAATGTTGATGGTAGTTATTCTAATATTATAAGAATTGATGGTGAAGTGAAATATGGCACTAAAGATTTTTATAATAATTTATTAAATTTTGTTAAATATAATGATATATCTAATAGTACTAATTATAATAAAGTAAAAGAAATGTTAGATGTTGAAAATTATATAGATTATTGGATAGGGGAACTATATACAACTAATAATGATATAGTTAATCAAAGATACTTTAATAATACATTATTAGATAATGGTAAAATAAAAATGATCTTTTATGATTTTGATTATGCATTTTATAATCAAAGATTTAATTATTTAACTTGGATGATCGATCCAAATGGTATGAGTGAATATCATTATGATAATACATTATTAATTAAATTATTACAAAATAAAGAATTTAGACAATTATTTTTAGAAAGAGCTTCTTATAACATGAATAATGTTTGGACAGATGAAAATGTTTTAAATAGGTTTAATGAATTAAAAAAATTAATAGAACCTGAAATGCCACGTAATCAAGAAAGATGGGGTTATACTATGTCTACTTGGTATAGTGAACTTGATAAGTTAGAAAAATATATTAAAGAAAGAAGAAGTTATATGTTAAATAGTATTAAGTGGTATTTTGGCCTATCAAGTAAGGAGATGGAAAAATATTTTGAAGATGTATAGACATGAATTAAAATTCATAATAAATAAAGCATATTCTGAAATGTTAAAAAATCAACTTGCTTTAATTATGGATATAGATGAAAATTCAATAGATAATACTTATTTTATAAGAAGCTTATATTTTGATGATATAAACAATAGTGCTTATTATGAAAAGGTTGATGGAGTAGAAAAAAGAAAAAAATATCGTATTCGTATTTATAATTTAGATGATTCATTTATCAGATTAGAAAGAAAAGACAAAGATAGAGATTTGACTCATAAAGAGCAAACAAAAATATCTAAAGAAATATATAATAAAATAATTAATAATGATTTAGATGATATTGATTTATCTGATGATTTATTAAAAGAATTTATAACATTTATTAAAACGAAAGGATTAAAACCAGCGGTTATAGTTGATTATAATAGATTAGCTTATACTTATCCTTTGTTTGATACAAGAATTACTTTTGATGAAAATATTAAATCAGGTAGATTTAGTAATGATTTATTTGGTGATTGTCAAACTTATAATGTATTAGATGATGAAGTAGTATTGGAAGTTAAATTTAATGAAATGTTACCTAGTCATATTGCTTCTGTTATCATGAATATACCAAGCGTAAGACAAGCAATATCTAAATACGCATTATGTTTTGAAAAGAAGGAGATTTAATTATGGGATTTTTAGATTTAATTAAAAAAGGAGTAGTTGAAGAATTTACAGGAACAATTTCAACCGGAGATTTATTTTTATCACTTATTATTGCTTTTATATGTGCAATATTTATAACTTATATTTATAAAAAAACTTATACTGGGGTATCTTATACTAAATCATTTGTATTATCAATTATATTGTTATCTATGGTAACCTCACTAGTAATTAGAACAATAAATTCTAATTTAGCTTTATCATTAGGTATGGTTGGTGCTTTATCTATCGTTCGTTTTAGAACAGCAGTAAAAGATCCGGTTGATACAATTTTTATGTTTTGGGCAATAGCAGTAGGTATTATGTCAGGAGCAGGATTATATTTAATAACAATAATCGCTTGTGCTTTATTAGGATTATTTTATTTGATAAGTTATTTTAAAGTATTTAAACCAATTGATAAATATTTATTAGTTGTAAATACTAATAAAAAAGATTCTTTAGAAGTAGCTAAAATATTTGCTAATAAAAATTGCACTTTAAAAACAGAATCTATTAAAAAAGATAAAGTAGAATTAACTTATGAAGTAAGTGGCAAAGAATTTGCTAATACTATATTAGAAATGAAAAATGATGCTATAGAAAGTATTCATATGATTAATATTAATTAATGATTTTTAAGATCATTAATTTTTTAATAATTTTTAATAAAATAATTGACAGATGAAGTGATCTATGATAATATTTATATAGACACGAAAAAGTGTTTTTATTTTGAAAAAATTTCATATAATTTAAGAGGTGAATTATGAGTAAAAAAGAAGAAAAAGTTTCAAAAAAAGACAAAATTTCAAAAAAAACTAAAAACACAAAAAAGATTAAAAAAGAAAAAGTTAAAAAAGAATTGTTTTTAACAGGCGTAAAAAAAGAAATGGGCAAAGTTCGTTGGCCATTAAAAAAAGAAATGATTAAATATTCTATTGCAACATTATCATTTATAATTTTCTTTGGTTTATTCTTTACTTTAGGTGATTTGATTATCGCAGGATTGAAAATGTTGGTGGGATAATGGAAAAAGAATGGTATGTAGTAAACACCTATTCAGGTCATGAAAGTAAAGTAAAAGAAAAATTAGAAATGCGTGCTTCTAGTATGGGACTTGAAGATTATATCTTTAGAGTAGTAGTTCCAGAACAAACAGAAGTAGAATATAAAGATGGGGTTAAAAAAGAAAAAGTTAAAAAGATGTTTCCTGGTTACATATTAGTTGAAATGATTATGACTGATGAAGCTTGGTTTGTTGTAAGAAACACACCAGGTGTAACTGGATTTATTGGTAGTAGTGGTAAAGGAGCTAAACCTTTCCCATTAACACCAGCCGAAGTTGATAAAATATTAGGTTCAATGGGAATGAGTAGATTAGATATAGCTAACGAATTACAAATTGGTGACCAAGTTAAAGTAGTTGATGGTCCATTTGCTAATATGTATGGTAAAGTTACAAGTATCAACTTTGAAAAACAACAAGTTGAAGTTGCTTTAGACTTATTTGGACAAGAAACTAATGTTGAATTAGAATTAACTCAAATTTCTAAGGCATAACTATTTACAAATTAAAAAAAAAGTGTTATTATTAATTCGCTATATAAATTTTTATATAGATGTGGGAGATTGATTTTAAGCGGATGATCATTATAACCACAACGCGAAAAATTAAATTTAGGAGGTGTTTTCGTGGCAAAACAAATAGCAAGTAAAGTTAAATTACAAATTCAAGCAGGTAAAGCTACTCCAGCGCCACCAGTTGGTACTGTTTTAGGTCCAAAAGGAATAAACCTACAAGAATTTTGTACAAAATATAATGATGCAACTAGAGATAAAATGGGAGATGTATTACCAGTTGAAATTACTATCTATGATGATAGAAGTTTCGATTTCGTAATTAAAACCCCACCTGCAGCTTTCTTAATCAAAAAAGCAGCTAAAGTAAAAGCAGGTTCAGCTAAAGGTAAAAATGGTATTGTTGGTTCAATTACAAAAGACCAATTAAGAGAAATTGCTGAAACAAAATTACCAGATTTAAATGCTTATACTGTAGAAGATGCAATGAAAATTGTTGAAGGTACAGCTTTAAATATGGGTATTGAAGTTAAATAACATAGATAATTCTATGTGGAAGGAAAAATCCGCTAGACCACATAAGGAGGTAAAAAAATGAAGAAAGGTAAAAAATACGTTGAAGCAGCTAAATTAGTTGAAAAAAACAAATTATATACTAAAGAAGAAGCTATCGATTTAGTTAAAAAAACATCAACAACTAAATTTGATTCATCTGTTGAAGTAGCTATGTCTTTAAACTTAGATACTAAAAAAGCTGATCAACAATTAAGAGGTACTATTTGTTTACCAAATGGTACAGGTAAAACAAAAAAAATCTTAGTTATTGCAAAAGGACCAAAAGCAGCTGAAGCTAAAGAAGCAGGAGCTGACTATGTAGGAGATACTGATTATTTAGAAAAAATTGAAAAAGAAAATTGGTTTGATTTTGATACATTAATCGCAACTCCAGATATGATGCCTCAATTAGGTAAATTAGGTAAAATCTTAGGTCCAAAAGGTTTAATGCCAAACCCTAAAACTGGAACAGTAACTATGGATATTAAAAAAGCAGTTGAAGAAGTAAAACAAGGAAGAATCGAATATAGAACAGATTCATATGGAAATGTTCATACAATTATCGGTAAAGTAAGTTTTACAGAAAAACAATTACTTGAAAATTTAGAAGCCTTTGTTTCATTAATTTTAAAAACTAAACCATCAGTTGTTAAAGGAACTTATGTTAAAAATATAAGTGTTTCTACAACAATGGGTCCTGGTATTAAAATTGATGCAAATTCTTTTGACAAGTAATAAATAATATGTTATAATTAATTTGTTGTGTGAAGTACCGTAGACAGTAGGAGTCAAATTGACTTAATATTTCCTACCGAGGACTTAGAAAAGTTTTCTAATGCTCTTACGGTAATGTAAGGGCATTTTAAGTTTTGAAATGCGGTATTATATAGATAACAAGGAGGTGTAATATGGCAAATCAAAAAATAATTGCTAGAAAGCAAGAAACAGTTAACGAAATAACTAACAAAGTTAAAGAATCATCTTCAACAGTTTTATTCGAATACCATGGTTTAACAGTTAATGAAACTATGGAATTAAGAAGAAAATTAAAAGAATCTGGTTCTGAATATAAAGTATATAAAAATACTTTAGTAAAAAGAGCTTTAGATAGCTTAAATATCGACATGGACTCTGAATTAAACGGACCTAAAGCAATCGCTTTTGGTACTGATGCAGTTGCTCCTATCAAAGTATTAAGTGATTTCGCTAAAGATCATCCTGCATTAGTTATGAAAATAGGTTATGTAGATGGTCAAATAGCTGACACTAATATGTTAAAACAATTAGCAAGTATCCCATCAAGAGACACATTACTTACTATGTTAGCTTCTGGATTAATGGGTGTTGTAAAAGATTTATCAATTTGCTTAGATTTATATAGTAAAGATTTAGAAAAATAAGAAAGGAATGATTATAAATGGCAAAATTTACAAAAGAAGAATTTATTAATGGTTTAAAAGAAATGACAATTCTTGAAGTTAAAGAATTAGTAGACGCAATGAAGGAGGAATTTGGTGTTGATCCATCAGCTGTTGCTGTTGCTGCTGCTCCAGCTGCTGCAGTTGAAGAAGGACCATCTACAGTTAGTTTAGTATTAACTGCTGCAGGTGCTAACAAAATCGCTGTTATCAAATTAGTTCGTGAAATCACTGGATTAGGATTAAAAGAAGCTAAAGATGTAGCTGATAACGGTGGAGCTGTTAAAGAAAATATTTCAACTGATGAAGCTAATGAATTAAAAGCTAAATTCGAAGAAGCTGGCGCTACTGTTGAATTAAAATAATTAATAAAAAGCCTGTACGATTTTAGTATGGGCTTATTGTGTTTTTAGAAAAGAGGAAGATAAATGAGTTACTATTTTACTAACGATGAAACATTAAAAAGTGAAGTAAAAACAATAAATGTAATTATCAACAATCTTCCTTTTTCTTTTTATACTGATAACGGAGTCTTTTCTAAAAAGGGATTAGACTTTGGTACAAGAACACTACTAGAAAATTTACCAGAGTTAAAAGGAAATATATTAGATATCGGTTGCGGTTATGGTCCAATCGGTATTTATATTTCTAAAAAGAATAATTTATTAGTAGATATGATTGATATTAATAGAAGAAGCTTAGATTTGGCTGTTAAAAATTCAAAACTAAATAATGTTAAAACAAATGTATTTGAAAGTGATTTATATGATAATGTTAATAAAAAATATGATTTTATAGTAACCAATCCCCCTATTAGAGTAGGTAAGAAAATATTATATAAATTATTGTTTGAAGCTAAAAATTATTTAAATAAAAATGGTGAATTATGGTTAGTAGTAAATAAAGATCAAGGGGCTAAAAGTTTAGTTAAAGACCTAAGTAAAGAATATGAAACTACAATTATTTGTAAAAATAAAGGTTTTTTCATAATTAGAGCAATAAACAATTGACATGTTGATTAAGATTTGATAAAATTATAAATTGGTGGCATGTACTTTTGTTGCATGATAATATAGTGTATAGGGGTGAAAGAGTGGCATATACAACAAAAAAATGTGGAGATTATCGTGAAAGAAGAAATTATGCAAAAACAAAAAATGCAATTGAATTAAACAATTTGTTAGAAATTCAAAAAAAATCTTATGATTGGTTTATGACAGAAGGAATTAAAGAAGTATTTGATGACATTTTTCCTGTAGAAAGTTTTACAGGAAATTTATCGTTGGAATTTGGAGAATTTTCTTTTGATCAACCAAAATATTCAATTAAAGGTTGCAAAGAAAGATATGCAACTTATGCTGCACCTTTAAAGGTAGAAGCAAGACTTTTTAATGGTGAAACAGGTGAAGTTAAGGAACAAGAAATTTTCTTAGGTGATATGCCTATAATGACAGAAACAGGAACATTCATAATTAATGGTGCAGAACGTGTTATCGTTTCACAATTAGTTCGTTCTCCAAGTTGTTATTATGGTAAAGAAGTAGATAAGAAAAATGGACGAGTTACTATTACTTCACAAATTATTCCAACTAGAGGAACATGGTTAGAATATGAAATCGATTCAAGAGATGTTATCTATGTAAGAATCGATAGAACAAGGAAAGTTCCAATCACAACACTACTTAGAGCAATCGGTTTAAATAGTGATGAAGATATAATTGATTTATTTGGTGAAAATGAATTAATTACTAAAACAATTGAAAAAGATACAAATAAAAATACCGATGAATCATTAATTGATATTCATTCAAAATTAAGACCAGGTGAACCATCTACTTTAGATAGTGCGAAAAATCAATTAATTACTAGATTTTTCGATGCATTTAGATATGATTTAGCTAAAGTAGGACGTTATAAATTTAATAAAAAATTAAATGTTTTGGATAGATTATTAGGTAATAAATTAGCTGAAACAATTAAAGTTGGTGATGAAGTAATCGCTAACGATGGTGATTTAGTAACTAAAGAGTTATTAGAAAAATTAAAACCAGTTTTTGAAAATGGTTATGGTGTTAAAGAAGTCTTAATTAATGAAGAATTAGATAGTTATAATAGAGTTCAAATTGTTAAGGTATACAATAAAGAAGGTAAAGTAACTAAAATTATTGGTAATGATCAAACAATTACTGAAAAAAGATTAACTATTTCTGATATTTATGCATCAGTATCATACTATTTAAATTTATTTGAAGGTATTGGTTCATTTGATGAAATTGACCACTTATCTAATAGACGTGTAAGACAAGTAGGAGAATTGTTACAAAATCAATTTAGAATTGGTGTATCAAGAATTGAAAGAGTTATTAGAGATAGAATGAGTACTCAAGAATTAGCTGAAGTTACACCTAAAACTTTAATAAATATTAGACCACTAACTGCAGCAATTAAAGAGTTCTTTGGTTCATCTCAATTATCGCAATTCATGGATCAAACAAACCCAATTGCCGAACTTGCTAATAAAAGACGTTTATCTAGTTTAGGTCCAGGTGGTTTATCAAGAGATAGAGCAGGTATGGATGTTCGTGACGTTAATCCATCACACTATGGTAGATTATGTCCAATCGAATCTCCAGAAGGACCAAATATCGGTTTAATTACTGCTTTAGCAAGTTACGCTAGAGTAAATGATTATGGATTTATTATGACTCCATATCGTAAAGTAGAAAATGGTAAATTAACAGATGAAGTTGTATATATGACAGCTGACGAAGAATTAGATCATTATATATCTCAAGCTACTGTTAAATTAGATGAAAATGATTGCTTTGTTGAAAAACAAGTTCCAGTTAGATATCGTGGCGACAACATTATGGTTGAATCTAAAAAAGTAGATTATATCGATGTTTCACCACAACAAGTAATTTCGATTACTACTCAAGGTATTCCATTCTTGGAACACGATGATGGTAAAAGAGCACTTATGGGTTCAAACATGCAACGTCAAGCTATTCCATTATTAAAATCAGAAGCTCCTTTAGTAGGAACAGGTATCGAAGCAATTTCAGCTCGTGATGGTGGTTCTGTTGTAATTGCTAATGCAGATGGTGTAGTTGAATATGTTGATGGTAAAAAAATAGTAGTTAAAACAAAAGGTGGTAAGGATACTTATTACTTAAATGGATATGAAAGAAGTAATAATGGTACTTGTTATCATCAAGTTCCTATCGTAAGAGCTAACGACGTTATTAAAAAAGATCAAATAATTGCTGATGGTCCTTCAACTGATAAAGGTGAAATGGCCTTAGGTAAAAATGTAACTGTTGCATTCATGAACTTTAATGGATATAACTACGAAGATGCGGTAATCTTAAATGAAAGATTAGTAGCAGATGATGTTTATACATCAATTCATATCGAAGATTATCAAATTGAATGTCGTGATACTAAATTAGGCCCAGAAGAATTTACAAGAGATATTCCAAATATTGGTGAAGACGCTCGTAAAAACTTGGATGAAAATGGTATTATTAGAATCGGTACTGAAGTACATGATGATGATATTTTAGTTGGTAAAGTAACACCAAAAGGTATGGCTGAACTAACTAGTGAAGAAAAATTATTACATGCTATATTTGGTGAAAAAACAAGAGAAGTTAGAAATTCATCATTAGTAGTTCCACATGGTGGAGATGGAATTGTACATGATGTTAAAGTTTATACTAAGAAAGATAATGATGACTTACCTAGTGGAGTAAGTAAAGTAATAAGAGTATATATTATTCAAAAGAGAAAAATTCAAGTTGGAGATAAAATGAGCGGACGTCATGGTAATAAAGGTGTTATTTCATTAATATTACCACAAGAAGATATGCCTTATATGGCTGATGGAACACCTATTGATATCTTACTTAACCCATTAGGAGTTCCTTCTCGTATGAATATTGGACAAATCTTAGAAATGCATTTAGGTGCAGCAGCTAAAGAATTAAATATTCATGTTATGACTCCAGCATTCGATGGTGCTACTAGAGAAGAAATTATTGATGCTTTAAAAGAAGCTAAATTATCAGAAGATGGTAAAATGGTTCTATATGATGGTAGAACTGGTGAACCATTTGATAATAGAATATCAGTTGGTGTTATGTATATGATTAAATTACACCACATGGTAGATGATAAATTGCATGCTAGATCTACTGGTCCATACTCATTAGTTACTCAACAACCATTAGGTGGTAAAGCTCAATTTGGTGGACAAAGATTTGGAGAAATGGAAGTTTGGGCATTATATGCTTATGGTGCTGCTCATGTATTACAAGAAATGATGACTATTAAATCAGATGATGTTGTAGGTCGTGTTAAAGTATATGAAGCATTAGTTAAAGGAACACCACTTCCACCAAGCAGTGTACCAGAAAGCTTTAGAGTATTAATTAAAGAATTCCAAGCTTTAGGATTAGATATCAGTGTTTTATCTGAAAATGGTAAATTAATTGATATGAAAGAAGTAGAATCAATGGATCAAGAAGGCTTTGTAAGTGTTGAAGATTTTGAAAATAGTATTCAACCAATCAAAGAAAATAATGAAGAAAATACAAATGATTCTGTAGAAAAAACAGATGAGTTTGATGAATCTGAAGAAAATTTTGAAGATGATTTTGATGATGAAGAATTTGATGAATCAGAAGATAAGGAGGCTATGTAATGAATATTAATGAATTTGAAGGATTAAAAATTTCTATAGCTTCTCCTGAAAAAATTCGTTCATGGTCTTATGGTGAAGTTAAAAAAGCTGAAACAATTAACTATCGTACTTTAAAACCAGAAAGAGATGGATTATTTTGTGAAAAAATATTCGGTCCAACTAAAGACTTTGAATGTTCATGTGGGAAATATAAAAGATTAAGATATAAAAATATTGTTTGTGATAGATGTGGAGTTGAAGTTACTCGTAGTAAAGTAAGAAGAGAAAGAATGGGACACATTGAACTTGCAACTCCTTGTTCTCACATTTGGTTCTTTAAAGGTGTACCATCTAGAATTGGTTTAGTTCTAGATATGTCACCTAGGGATCTAGAAGAAGTTTTATATTTCGTATCATATGTTGTTTTAGATCCAGGACCAGCTCCTTTAGAGAAAAAACAAACTATTTCTGATAAAGAATATCGTGCATATTATGAAAAATATGGTAGTGCATTTAGAGTTGGTATGGGTGCTGAAGCAATTAAAGAATTGCTAGAACAAGTAAATCTAGAAGAAGAAGTAAATAAAATTAAAGAAGAAATTGAAAGTATTAAAGATTCAACTAGTCAAAAAAGAATAAGATTAATTAAAAGATTAGACGTTTTAAATGCTTTCTTAGAATCAGGTAATAGACCTGAATGGATGATATTAGAAGCATTGCCTGTTATTCCTCCAGAATTAAGACCAATGATTCAATTAGATGGTGGTAGATTTGCTACATCTGATTTAAATGATTTATATAGAAGAGTTATAAATCGTAATAATCGTCTTAAAAAATTAATGGAATTAGGTGCTCCTTCAATTATCATTCAAAATGAAAAACGTATGCTTCAAGAAGCAGTAGATGCTTTATTTGATAATGGTAGACGTGGTAGAAATATAACTGGTGCTGGTAATAGACCTTTAAAATCTTTATCTAGTATGTTAAAAGGTAAACAAGGAAGATTTAGACAAAATTTATTAGGTAAACGTGTTGACTATTCTGGTCGTTCAGTTATCGTTGTAGGACCATCATTAAAAATGTATGAATGTGGTATTCCTAAAGAAATGGCTTTAGAGTTATTTAAACCACATGTAATTCATGGATTGGTTACTAAAGAAATAGCTTCAAATATTAAAGCCGCTAAAAAGATGATTGAAAACCAAGATGAAAGAGTATGGGATATCGTTGAAGAAGTTATTCAAGAACATCCTGTTATGTTAAACCGTGCTCCAACATTACATAGATTAGGTATTCAAGCATTCCAACCTAAGTTAATCGAAGGTAGAAGTATAAGATTGCACCCATTAGTTTGTGCTGCATTTAATGCTGATTTTGATGGAGACCAAATGGCTGTTCACGTTCCTATTTCTGATGAAGCTCAAGCTGAAGCAAGAATATTAATGTTAGGTGCTAATAACATCTTATCACCTAAAGACGGACAACCAATCGTTACACCTGGACAAGATATGATTTTAGGTAACTATTATATTACTATTGAAAAATCTAATTTAAAAGGTGAAGGAAGAGTATTTAAAAACGATAATGAAGCTTTAATGGCATATGAAAGAAGAGAAATTACATTACACACTCGTATTGCTATTCCAGCTCGTTCATTTAAACATAAAATATTCCCAGATAAATACTTAGATAAGTATTTAGTTACTACACCAGGTAAATTATTATTTAATGAAATATTCCCTGATAGTTTCCAATATATCAATGACGGAACTGAAGAAAATATTGAAAAGATTACTCCAAGTAAATATTTTATCGATAAAGGTAAAAACATTAAAGAAGAAATAGCTAAAATGGAATTAGTTAAACCATTTGGTAAAAAAGTATTAACTAAATTAATTGCTCAAATATATAAAAGATATCAAACAACTGAAACATCAGTTATGCTTGATAAAATGAAAGATTTAGGATTCAAATATTCAACATTATCTGGTATATCTATTGGTATTGGAGATATTATCGAATCTAAAACTAAACCAGAAGTATTAGCTGAAGCAAGAGAAAAAGTAGAAATTATCAATAAACAATTTAAACGTGGTTTGATTACTGATAGAGAACGTTATGAAAATGTTGTTGATACATGGAATGAAGCTAAAAATAAAATAGCTAGTGAGTTAGAAGGATTTATTAAAACTCATAAAGATAATTCTATTTCTATGATGATTGATTCAGGTGCTCGTGGTAATATGTCTAACTACAACCAAATGGCTGGTATGCGTGGATTAATGATGAAACCAACTGGTGAAGCAGTTGAAATTCCAATTACATCATCTTTCACTGAAGGTGCTAATGTATCAGAATTCTTCTTAGCTACCCATGGTGCTCGTAAAGGTGCTGTTGATACCGCATTAAAAACAGCTGATGCTGGTTACTTAACAAGACGTTTAGTTGATGTATCACAAGATATGATTGTTAAAGAAGATGATTGTGGCACTACTGAAGGTGTTATCGTTGAAGCGTTTATCGATGATAAAAATAACACTGTAATTGAAAGTTTAAGAGATCGTATTGTTGGTAGATATACAAGTAAAAGAGTTATTAATCCTGAAACTAAAGATGTAATAGCTGAAAGAAATACTTATATTACTGAACAATTAGCTGATAAAATTATTAAAGCTGGTATTACTAAAGTACCTATTAGAACAGTTTTAACTTGTAAAACTGAACATGGTGTATGCTGTAAATGTTATGGTCGTAACTTAGCAACAGGTTCAATTGTTGAAGTAGGGGAAGCTGTAGGTATTATGGCTGCTCAATCAATTGGTGAACCTGGTACTCAGTTAACAATGCGTACTATCAACTCTGGTGGTGTTGCTGGTGACGATATTACTCAAGGTTTACCTCGTGTTCAAGAATTATTCGAAGCACGTAACCCTAAAGGTAAATCAACTATTTCTGAAATTAATGGTAAAATTACTAAGATTGAAGAATCTAATGGTAAATATGAAATTACTATTACTAATGATGCTGAAACTAAAGTTCATACAACAAATTATGGTGCTAAGTTATTAGTTGAAGTTAACCAAGAAGTAGAAGCTGGAGATAAATTAACATTTGGAGCTATCAGTCCAAAAGAATTGTTAGTTGTAACTGACCCAATTACTGTACAACAATATATCTTATTAGAAATTCAAAAAGTTTACCAATCTCAAGGTGTTAGTATTTCTGATAAACACGTTGAAATTATTGCTAAACGTATGATTTCTAAAATTAAAATTATTTCATCAGGTGATTCATATTATTTACCAGGTACTATGGTTAATATAAATCATTTTGCTGATACTAATAAACAATTGATCCTTGAAGGAAAAACTCCTGCTTTAGGTAGACCAGTATTATTAGGTATTACTAAAGCAAGTTTAGAAACAGATTCATTCTTATCTGCTGCTTCATTCCAAGAAACAACAAGAATTTTAACTGATGCAGCAATTCATGGTAGAGTAGATGAATTAAACGGATTAAAAGAAAATGTTATTATTGGTAAATTGATTCCAGCTGGTACTGGTGCTAAAAAATATCGTAAAGCCAATTACGATTTAGAAATACCTTATATTGATGATGAACCATTAGAAGCTTTAGAGCAAGAATTAATGGACTAATAAAAACACCTAGTTTCTAGGTGTTTTTATGTATGTTTTTTCTTTTTCTTCGGCTTTATTTGGTATTAGAGATTCTTTTAGAGTTTTTAACTCTTCAATTTGTTTTTTATAAGGACTAATACTTAAGGCTTCATCATCAGTTTTTAATTCTTCAACTTTTTCAATTATATTTTCTTTTTTATTTTCATCTTTTTTCTTATCTATTAGATAATATTGAACAGCGGTAACTAATTGTAAAACATTTGTGCCACACGTAAGACCGAATAATGATAATGGAATATTTAAAGTTTTTGTTAAATATATTAAAGCTAAAAATATATATAAAACAGTTGTTTTAAATTTACCTAATAAAGTTGATTTTGGGTTATTTCCTTTTATTTGTGATTTAAAGTTTATACTTCCAATAATTGTTTCTAAAATAATTGTTGGTAATATTAAAATTGGATTAGTAATTAAAACTGGAATAGCAATACCTATAGCAAATAATTTGTCACTAATAGCATCTAATTTTTGACCATAGTTACTAGTAGCATTCCATTTTCTAGCTAAAAAACCATCAAAACAATCTGTTAAACCTAATAAAGCTGCTATAACTGTAGCTAAAACAAAATTACCTGTCAAAGCACAAGGAACTAAAATAAAAGGTGCAAAAATTCTAGATCTTGTTAAAATATTCGGTATTTGTAATTTGATTCTTTTAATTTTATTTTTTTCATTTTTTAAATTTTCCATATATTCATTTCGATATTTTTTATATTGTGTTATAATCTCATTTATCATGTAAATTTCCCCCTCCTTGTAAGTATTTTATCATATTTTAGGTAACTTTTGACAAATACTTGCATATAATATAATGTATCTTATGATACAATTAGAAAGCTCGTAGGATTACGGCTTTCTTTTTTTATGTAAAAATGTGGTAATTATTATTTTTTAGTATACAAATTATGTCGAAAAATGTTATAATTATATAAGGTGAGGATATGAAAAAGATAATAAATTTTATGTTTGCTATTATTTTTCTTTTTGTTAGTTTAATACCACCTGTTATGGCTTCAGAAGTACGATATGGTTATGTTAGTTCTAGTAAAGGTAATGGTATTTCTGTAAGAAGTGGTACTGGAACTAGTTATTCTAAATTAAGTGATGGTTTAGGTGAAGGTGAACAGGTTAAAATATTAGCTGAATATAAACCTGATGATGGAACAAATTCTGATTGTAGTTTATGGTACAAAATTGAGTTTAATGAAGTTGATTCGGGTATTGGGTACGCATGTGCTGATTTAATTAAACTAATTGAAATTCAAACAGATGAAGAATTTGAAGAAAGCTTAAAAAATTTTCCTGAAAGTTATCATGATTCTTTAAGATTATTACACACAATTTATCCTAATGCTATATTTAAAGCATATGATACTAGATTAGATTTTAATACAGTTGTTAAAAATGAAGCAACTTTGGGTAAAAGTTTAATTTGGGATTCAAATAATTCAAGAGATGGATTAAAACACATGGATAGTTATAATTATAAAACAAATAAATTTTCTACAGATTTTTCTGGTGGTGGTTCTACTTGGTATGCAGCAAGTGAAGAGACACTTGCGTATTATATAGATCCTAGAAATTTTTTAAATGAAACTAGAATATTTATGTTTGAAAGTTTATCATATAGTGCTTCTACTCATACACTTGATGGTGTTTCTGCTATTTTAGCTGGAAGTTTTATGGCTAAAGAAAAAGTTGATGGAGGGAGTAAATCTTTTGCTCAAGTTATTTATAGTGCAGGTACATCTTATAAAATAAATCCATATTATTTAGCAAGTCGTATTTTACAAGAAACTGGATATACTAGAAGTGCTTTAGTAAAAGGAACTTATCCTAGTTATCCACAATTTAATGGTTATTATAATTTCTTTAATTATGGTGCTACAGGAAAAAATGTTGTCTATAATGGTTTGGAATATGCATATAATAAAGGCTGGAATTCCGAAGAAAAAGCTATTAAAGGTGGTTCTAGCTTAGTTGGTAAAAATTATATTAATGTTGGACAAGATACTAATTATTTTCAAAAATGGGATGTTGTTTGTGATGAAACTAATATAAAAGATTGTAGTTTTTATTCACATCAATATATGCAAAATATAGAAGCTCCATATAGTGAAGCAAATTCTACATATAAAGGATATAAAGAAATATTTGGAGATAAAATGTATGATCAGATTTTTATATTTACAATTCCTGTTTATAAAAATATGCCGGAAAAATCACCTTTACCTAGTGAAAAAAATCCTATAAATTACTTGAAAACTTTGACTGTTAATGGAAAAAGTGTAGCTAATTTTAATAGTTTAAAAACAAATTATTCTACTACTTTACCAGCAAGTACTGGAAGTATAAATGTTGGTGCTAGTGTTATTGAAAGTAAATCAAAAGTATCAGGAACTGGAGATATTAAAATTACTAAAGATGGTCAAGTAATACCAGTTACAGTTACTGCTCAAAATGGTGATAAATTAGTTTATAATATAACTGTTAACTTAACCGATGCAGAAAATATGACTTTAGATGATACAATTAATAATATTAAATCTGGTACTTTTAAAGGTGGTTATGTAACAGGTTTAACGAACACTTCAACTATAATAAAAGCAGTAACCGATGTAAATGTTTTAGCTGACGTTAAAATAACTGATTTAGATGGTAAAGAAGCAAGCGGATCTGTTGGAACTGGTTATAAAGTAACAATTACTGTTGGTGAAGAAAGTAAAACTTTTGAAGTTGTTATCTATGGTGATACTAATGGTGATAGTGAAATAGATATTTTAGATTTATTAAGAGTTCAAAAACATATTTTAAAAGCTTCAACTTTAAATGAAACACAAATAAAAGCTAGTGATGTATCTAAAGATGGAACAGTTGATATTTTAGATTTATTAAAAGTTCAAAAACATATTTTAGGTGCTTCAACGATAAAACAATAAGGAGGGTATAATGAAAAAAATTAGTTTAATAATATTTAGTATATTTTTAAGTTTTTTAATCGTAAATAAAGTAGATGCTTCTAGTGCAACTATAAGTGTTTATTCTTCTAAATCAACTGTTATAGTAGGTGATACAGTAACAGTTACTGTTAAAGTATCATCTTCTGCTAATTTAGGATCTTGGAATTTTGATGTAGTTCCTTCTTCTAATTTAAGTTTTGTAAGTTCTAGTTTTGGTGGATTATATGTTGCTGAATCAGCTTCAAGTTTAAATACAAAATCAAAAACATATACATTTAAATTTAAAGCTAAGTCATCTGGAACTGGATCTGTTAGTATTAAAAATGCTCGTGTTTTAGACATGGATACTGAAAAAAATATGAGTGTTTCAGCTGGTAAAACTAGTTTCAAAATGATGACACAATCTGAATTAGAATCTACATATAGTAAAAATAATAATTTATCTAGTTTAAAAATTGAAGGTTATGATTTAGAATTTAATAAAGATACTTTAGAATATAATATTGATTTAAATTTTGATGTCACAGAAATTAATGTTATAGCTGAAGCTGAAGACAGTAAATCTTCTATTGATGGAGATGGTAAAGTTACTTTATCACAAGGAATGAATCAAATTAAAATAGTTGTTACTGCTCAAAATGGTAGTACAAAAACATATGTTATAAATGCTAATGTTAAAGAGATGAATCCTATTGAAGTTAATATAGATGGTAATACATATACTGTTGTTAGACAAAAAGAATTTTTGCCTGTTGCTAGTATGTATTATCAAGAAACAACCATTAAAATAAATGAAGAAGATGTACCAGCTTATTATAATCAAACAGTAGATTTTACTTTAGTAGGATTGAAAGATAGTAATGGTAACGTTAATTTATATTTATATAAAGATGGTAATTATACATTATATAATGAAGCTAATTTTAATTCTTTAGGTATTTATATTTTAAATATGGATGAGTCATTAATTCCTAAAGGATATGTACAAACTAAAATAAATGTAGGCGATAAAGAAGTAGTAGCTTACTCTAAAGATGGTTATGAATATCCATTAATATATGGATTAAATTTAGAAAATGGAAATAAAAATTTATATAAATATGATGCTAAAGAAAATACATTACAAAGATACGAAAATGTTACTTTAAATGAAGATTTATATTTTAATGCTTTAATTGGTATGTTTGGATTCATAATAGTTTCATATATTATATTTATTGTATTATTATCTAATAAAAATAAACAACAAAAAAACATTTTAGATAAAACAATGCGTATGAATATAATTGATGTAAATAATAATGCCTTAGAAAATGTTTTAGGTGTTAAAACTAAAAAAGAATTGAAAAAAGAAAAAAAATTAGCTAAAAAATTAGCTAAAAAGAATAAAGTTGTTGTTGAAAATATAGAAAATAATCCAAATGAAGAAAATGTAAAAGGCGAAGAAGAAATGGCTAGTTTATAGCTATTTTTTTATTAAAAATTCTTTTATTTCATGTGGATTTTTATCATTGAAAATTATATCATAAATTAAATTAATTATAGGAATATTAACTTTTTTATTATCTAATAATTTGTAAATTGATTTTAATGTATACAATCCTTCAATAGTAGTATTATTTTTATATTGTTCAATTAATTCTTTCGGATTTCCTTCGCCAATCATTTTACCAAATCTAAAGTTTCTACTTTTAATACTTGTCGCAGTTAATAATAAATCTCCAAATCCAGCAAAAGAAAGAATTGTATTTTTATTACCATCTAGAGCCTTTATAATTTCTTTCATATCATGTAATGCTTCAGTGATAAACATAGCTTGTGTAGATTCTGGTAATCCCATTCCATCAATTATACCAGAAGCTATCGCAATGATATTTTTTACGGAACCACAAACTTCGATGCCAACTATGTCATCAGTAGTTCTTAGTTTTAAACAATCATTTTGTAAAGCATCAATTATAATATTTTTTGTTTCTTCATTTTTAGTAGCTAATGATAGACCAATAGGTACTCTTTTAATTATGTCTATTGCAAAACTAGGTCCTGATATGACAGCAATTCTATCAGTATTAATATACTTCTTTACTACTGCATCAACGAATAAACAGGTATCTTGTTCAATTCCTTTACTAGCTATGCAAATATGTTGATTTTTATAATACTGTTTTAATTCTTTTGAGACACTATCAACAAATCCTGCAGGAACAGCGATTATTATCAAATCAGTATTTTCTACAGCTTTTTTTAAATTATTTGTATATTCAAAATTATTTGGTAAGACAAAATCGGGTAAAACTCTATTATTAGTATGATTTTTTTTTAATTCTTCTAATTCGCTATCTAATTTTGTCCATATTGTTATTTTATGATTATTTTCATTGACCATTGTTGCCAAAGCTAGTCCGTATGCTCCGGCACCTAAAATTGTTACTTTCATATTACACCTCAACATTATTTTAACATATTTCGACATTAATTTTACAAAATTATATATTTTAATTGAGATATATGTTATAATTTATATAGCTACACGAGGTGAATTTATGACAATATTTGTTTATTTGCTGAAATTAAACTTGAAATTAGTGTATTTCTTTTTGAAGCTATTACCAATCAATAAATCTAAAATAGTATTTATAAGTCGTCAATCAAATAATATATCTATTGACTTTAAAATGATTGCTGAAAAATTAGTAGAAAAAAAATATAAGGTTGTTATAATATCAAAAAAAATTGATACTGGTATTATTAATTATTTAAAATATTATTTTAATTTATATAAGCAAATGTATCATTTAGCAACTTCTAAAGTTTGTGTAATAGATTCTTATTGTATTCCAGTTTGTATACTTAATCACAAAAAAAGTTTAGTTGTTATTCAAATTTGGCATGCTATGGGAGCTATTAAACAATTTGGATATCAAACATTATCAAAAGAAGCGGGTAGAAATGAGAAGATTTCTCATATTATGTGTATGCATAAAAATTATGATTATGTTTTATCTGGATCGCAAAGCATGATTGAACCTTTTTCAAAAGCTTTTAATGTTCCGTGTAATAAAATTATTGTAAATGGGTTACCTAGAATCGATTATATAATAAATAATAAAAAAATTTTAAGTAAAAAAATAAAAATGGATTATAAATTATTAAAACTTAAAAAAAATGTTTTGTATGTTCCTACTTTTAGAAAAAATGAATCTGTTAAAATTAATGAATTAATTAATAATTTTGATTTTGATAAATTCAATTTAATAATTAAATTGCATCCTTCGAGTAATGTAAAAATCAATAATAAAAAAGTTTTTACATGCCCAAATTATTCGTCTTTACAATTATTAACTATAGCTGACTATGTTATAACCGATTATTCGGCAATTAGTATTGAAGCTGCTAGTCTAGATATTCCTATATTTTTATATTTATATGATTATGATCAATATGTTGCTAAAAATGGATTAAATATTGATTTGTTTAATGAATTTGACAAATATGCATCTAAAGATATTAACTCAATATTAAAAAGTTTAAAACAAGAAAAGTATGATATGAATATTATTTATAATTTTAAAGATAAATATTTAGATCATGATTATAGAAATTACACTGATAAACTAGTTAAATTTATTAATGATAAAATAGGTGATTCTAATGAATAAAATAAAAAAAATGATAGTTGATTTTTCTAAAAAAAATATTTTTTTTAGAAAAATTATTAGAAAAATGTTATATATTAAAAATAAAACAAAATATTTAAAGTATTATTATAAATATAAAGTTGATGACAAATTAATTTTATTTGAGGTTTATAATGGCAGAAATTATGCTTGTAGTCCTAAAGCAATTTATGAATATATGATAAATAATAAAAAATATAAAGATTATAAATTTGTATGGGCATTCAAAAATCCAGAGAAATATGATTTGGGAAAACAAACTAAAATAGTTAAATCAAACAGTAAAGATTATTTTAAATATTTAGCTTCTTCTAAATATTGGATTGTTAATTCTTTAATAGATGTATCTATTAAAAAGAAAAAAAATCAAATTTATTTACAATGTTGGCATGGAACTCCTTTAAAAAAATTAAGATATGATATTGAAGTTAAAGGATCAGTATTAAATACTATTAATGAAATTAGAAAAAGAAATGATTTAGATGCAGTTAAATTTGATTATTTTATTTCGCCTTCTAAATTTTGTACAGAAAAATTCACTTCAGCTTTTAATCTGAAAAAATTGGGTAAAGAAAATATAATAATTGAAAAGGGATATCCTAGAAATGATTATTTATTTAATTATAAAAAAGAAGATGTTGCTAAAATTAAAAAGAAATTAAAATTACCTATAGATAAAAAAATAATTTTATATGCTCCGACATTTAGAGATAATCAACATACTTCAGGAGTAGGTTACACATATAATTTAGGTATTGACTTTGATAAAATGCAAAAAGAACTAAACAAAGAATACATTATCTTATTTAGAACTCATTATTTTGTATCAAATTCATTTGATTTTAGTAAATATAAAAACTTTATTTATGATGTTTCAAATTATGACGATATTAATGAATTATATATAATATCAGATTTATTATTAACTGATTATTCAAGCGTTTTCTTTGATTTTGCTAATTTAAGAAGACCAATGTTGTTTTATATGTATGATTTAGATAATTATAAAAATAATTTAAGAGACTTTTATTTTGATTTGGATATTTTACCAGGTCCTATTGTAAAGCAAGATGATGATTTAATTAAAGAAATTAAAAATATAAATAATTATAATGCAACATATCATGATAAATATATAAAATTTAATGAAAAATTTAATTATTTAGATGATGGAAGGGCAACAGAAAGAGTAGTGGAGGTTATATTTGATGAAAAAAATCTTAAGAAAAACAAAAAAAGTTTTGAGAAAAATTAAAAAATTAATAAAAAAACTTAACAAATCAAACTTTGCAAAATGGAAATATATAAATTATTATTATAATTTAAAAATAGATAATTGTGTTATATTATTAGAGTCACAACAAGGAAGAGAAGTTAATGGAAATATTTATTATATTCTAAAAGAGTTAAGTACAAATGAAGAATATATTTCTTTTAAGTTATATTTAACAGTATTAAAAGAAAATAAAGAAAAAATCAAAAAATTCTTATATTATAAAGGAATTAAAAATGTTAATTTTGTAGAATTAAACACCAAAGAATATTTTAAAATTATATCTAAAGCAAAATATTTGATTAATGATAACACTTTTTTACCTTTTTTTATAAAAAAAGAAGGTCAAATTTATTTAAATACATGGCACGGAACACCATTAAAAAGTTTAGGCAAAAAGATTAAAAACGATATGCATAATATAGGAAATACTCAAAAAAATTTTTTAATGTCTGATTACTTGCTTTATCCAAATGAATATACTAAAAATCATATGATAGAAGATTATATGATTAAAAATTTAAGATGCGATATAAACATAATGATGAGTGGTTATCCGAGAAATAGTGTTTTTTTTGATGATGAACAAAGGATAAGTATTAGAAAAGAGCTTAATTTAGAAGGAAAACAAATTATAGCATATATGCCAACTTGGAGAGGTACTGTTCAAAATCAAAAAAACAGTGCTCAAGATATTAATCACATATTACAAAAATTAGATAAAAAATTAAAATCTAATCAAATTTTATATGTGAATTTGCATCCTATAGAAAAATCAAAAGTAAATTATAATAAATTTAGAAAAATAAAGCCATTTCCAGATAATTATGAAACTTATGAATTTTTGAATGTAGCAGATTTATTAATCACAGATTATTCAAGCGTTTTCTTTGATTTTGCAAATACAAATCGTAAAATAATTTTGTTTCCATATGATAAGAATGAATATCTAAATGATCGCGGATTATATATGATGCTAGAAGAATTACCATTTTCAATAGTATATAATATTAATGATTTAATGAATGAAATAAATTCTAATGATAATTATAATTATGACAATTTTAAAAAAACTTTTTGCAATTATGACAATATTAATGTAACAAAACAAATTTGTGAAACAATTATCTTAAATAAAGAAACTAATGTTAAAATTGATAAATTAAAATCAAATAAAAAAGAAAATGTTTTAATTTATCCTGGAAATTTAGCTCCAAACGGAGTTACAGCTTCTTTAAAAAATTTATTATTTTCAGTTGATAGAACTAAACGAAATTATTATCTTCTTTTGGATTCTAAATCTGTTCAGCGTTATCAAAATGAATTGTATGAGCTTTCAAAATATGTTGATTATATTACAATAAAAGGACAAATGAATTTAAATTTGTTTAATAAAATAATTAATTTCTTTTATCGACATAAACTAATTGATACTTTTATTTTTACAAAAATATTTAGAAAAAACTTTAAAACAGAAATTAAAAGAATTTTAGGAGAATCAAAATTTGATACAGTTATTCAGTTTTCTGGATATGCTTATAAAAAAATATTATTATTTTCTTATTTTGACTGTAATCGAGTAATTTATGTACATAGCAATATGAAAAAAGAAATTGAAACTAGAAAAAATCAAAGAAAAGATGTTTTAAAATATGCTTATAATAATTATGATAAGATTGCTATTGTAACAGAAGATTTATTAGATTCAACAAAGTATTTTATAAAAAGAAAAAATGAAAATAAAATTTTAGTTGTTAATAATCTTATTAATTATGATATAATTAATAAGAAAAAGAATTTACCTGTTAAAATTGAAAATAGTACAACAATGAATATTTCTTTTGCAAAATTAAATAAAATATTAAATAGCCAATCTAAAAAATTTATTAATGTAGGTAGATTTTCACCAGAAAAAGGACAATTTAGATTAATAAAATGCTTTGAACGTTTATGGAAAGAAGATAATTCTATTTATTTAATTATTATAGGTGGAAGAGGAGAACTTTATGAACAAATAGTTGATTATGTTACTAAATTAGAATGTAAGAATAATATTGTTACAATTAATAATGTGAAAAATCCTTATGCAATTATGAGTAAATGTGATTATTTTGTATTATCATCATTTTATGAAGGATTTGGTTTAGTTCTTGCGGAGGCTAATATATGTGGATTACCAATTATTTCAACAGATATAGATGGCCCAAAGAAATTTATGGAAAAATATAATGGAACTTTAGTAGAAAATTCAAATGATGGAATTTATGAAGGGATGAAACAATTATTAGCTGACAAAATAAAAATTATTGATGTAGATTATAAAAAATATAATAAACAAGCATTAAATCAATTTGAAAATTTATTAAAAAAGGAAGGAAAATGAAAAATGAAAAGAATATTAACCTATGGAACATTTGATTTATTACATTATGGTCATATAAGATTATTAAAAAGAGCAAAGTCATTAGGTGATTATTTAATAGTTGCTTTAAGTACTGATGAATTTAATGAATTAAAAGGTAAAAAGGCCTATCATAACTATGAAACAAGAAAAATGATGTTAGAAGCTATTAGATATGTTGATTTAGTTATTCCTGAGGAAAATTGGGAACAAAAAATAAATGACGTAAACGAATATAAAGTAGATGTTGTGGTTATGGGAAGTGATTGGGCTGGTAGTGATCGTTTTAATTATTTAACTGATTATTGTGAAGTTGTATATTTAGATAGAACAGAAGGTATTTCAACAACAAAAATAAAAGAAGAATTAAAATTACAAAATCCAATTAATGGGGTAAATCAAATTCCAGAACCTTCCAAAAATAATTCTAAAGAAAAGATGGGATAAATGAATATGAAAAAAAGTATTGTTGATTATTTAGAACAAACTTCTAAAACTTATGGTAAAAAGATTGTTTTTGAAGAAAAAGATAATAAAATAAGTTATTTTAATTTTTGTAAAGATTCTAAAATTATTGCTACTAATATTTTAGATAATGATATGTATAATAAACCTATTGCAATTTTTATAGATAAAAGTATAAATTGTTTAAAAGCTATGTTTGGAATTTTATATAGTGGTAATTGTTATTGTGTCTTAGATGTCAATTCACCAATAGAAAGATTATCTACTATTATTGATACTTTACAACCTAGTTTAATAATTTCAAATGATAAAAATATTGATAAATTAGAAAATATTAAAATAAAAAAAATTAATATTGATCAATTACCAATTAAATCAATAAATAATAAAAAATTAGAAATAGTTAATACTAAAAGAATTGATACAGACCCTGCTTATATATTATTTACAAGTGGTTCAACTGGAATTCCTAAAGGAACAGTTATTAATCATCGTTCATTAATAAATTATACTAAGTGGTTTGGTACAACCTTTAATATTGATGATAAAACTATTTTTGGAAATCAAACACCGTTTTATTTTAGTATGTCAGTTTCTGATGTTTATTCAACCATTATGTTTGGAGCTACTTTAAATATAATACCTAAAATTAATTTTTCTTTTCCTATGAATTTAATGAAATATTTAGATTCATATAAAATTAACACTATTTATTGGGTTCCATCAGCTCTTAGTATTGTTGCAAATTCTAAAGTTTTTGATTACATAGTGCCTAAATATTTAAAAAAAGTTTTATTTGCTGGTGAAGTAATGCCTATGCCACAATTAAATATATGGCGAAAATATTTACCTAATATTATTTATGCTAATTTATATGGTCCAACTGAAACTACTGATATTTGTGCTTATTATGTCGTAAATCGAGAATTTAAAGATAATCAAACATTACCAATTGGAAATTCTTGTGATAATTTAGAAGTTTTGATAATTACTGAAAACAATAAACAAGCTGATAAAGATGAAGTCGGGGAAATATATGTTAGAGGATCTTTTGTGGGTAATGGTTATTATAATAATTACGAAAAAACAAATTTAGCTTTTGTTCAAAATCCTTTGAATAATAATTATCCAGAAATTGTATATAAAACTGGTGATTTAGGTAAAATAAACAAATATGGTGAAATAGAATATTTTGGACGTAAAGATTTTCAAATAAAACATATGGGATATCGTATTGAATTAGGAGAAATAGAAACTAATATAAACTCATTAGAAGGATTAACTATTTGTGCTTGTATTTATGATAACAATGATAAGTCAATAGTGTTATTTTATGAATCACAATCATTATGTGACGATGATGTTATAAAATTTTTAAACAAAAAATTATTAAAATATATGCAACCTAACAAAGTTATAAAATTACCAAAGATGTTTTATAATGCAAATGGAAAAATTGATAGAGTAAAATTAAAACAAATTTATGAGGAGATGAAATAATATGAAAGAAATAATAGAAGTTTTAAATGAAGTGAAACCAGGAATAGATTATGAGAATGAAAAAAATTTAATTACAAATGAAATTTTAACATCCTTTGATATTGTAATGCTTATTTCATTGTTAAATAATAAATTTAATATCAATATTACGCCAATGGAATTAATTCCTGAAAACTTTGAAAATGTTGAAGCAATAGAAAAACTAATAAATAGTTTAAAATAATAATTTTATTTAGAATTTATGAGTTATATTTCACTAAGTTTTTTAATATTTGTTGTAGTATTGATGATAATTTATTACATATTGCCTAAAAAAATTAGATGGATTGCTATTTTATTAGGCAATATAGTTTTTTTCTTATCTTTGAGTGGTAAGCTAATAATTTATGTGTTTTTATCTTCGTTAGTTGCATTCTTTTCGGCGCAATTACTTAATAAGTATAGTAATTATAAAAAGAAAATTATTTTAATATCAATATTAATAATTTTATCTTTTCTAGCAGTTTTAAAATATAATAATTTTATTTCTTCTTTGATTAATCCAATCATTAATATATTTGGTTTAAACATTCCATATATGAAGTTTATTATGCCTATTGGGATATCATATTATTCGTTAGAGATGATATCTTATATAGTTGATGTTTATCGAAAAAAAATTGTTCCTGAAAAAAATTTTTTGAAATTGTTTACATTTTTTACATATTTTCCTAAAATTATTGAAGGACCAATCAGTAGATATGGTGATTTAAAAGAAAAAATATTTGGTGAAAAAAAATTTGATTATGAAAAATTTGTATCAGCTTGGGTATTAATCGGTTATGGATTTATTAAAAAGTTAATTATAGCTGATAGGTTAGGAATTTTTGTTGATAATGTTTTTAAAAATAGTTACACAGGAATACCTGCTATTATGGCTGTAATAATGTATACCATTCAAATTTATTGTGATTTTTCGGGTTGCATTGATATTATTAGTGGTGTATCAGAATTATTTGGCATAAAATTACCTAATAATTTTAAAAGACCTTTTTTCTCACAATCAATTCAAGAATTTTGGCGCAGATGGCATATTACTTTAGGTGAATGGTTAAAAGATTATATTTTTTATCCTATTTCGTTATCTAAAATGAATATGAAATTAAATTTATTGGTTAGGAAAATAAAATTCAAACATTTATCAAAATTTATTATAATCGCATTCCCTTTGTTTTTTGTTTGGTTTGTTAATGGTTTATGGCATGGGGCAAGTGTAAAATATATATTATATGGATTATATTATTATACTTTGATGATGTTAGGTGTTTTATTAAAACCTCTTTTAGATAAAATCGTTACTTTATTTAAAATAAATACCAATGTTTGGAGTTTTAAATTATTTAGAATACTAAGAACAATTTTGATTGTTTGTATTGGAATGTTATTGTTTAGAAGCGAAAATATAAATCAATTTTTAATTATGTTTAAAGGATTAATTTCTATTTCAATGGATGTAAGTATTTCTCAATTAGGATTAAAACTATCAGATTTTTTAATTAGTGGATTTTTTATTGTTATGATTTTTTGTGTCGAACTTTCTTGCGAATTAGGAATCAATATTCGCGAAAAATTAAATGAACAAAATTTATTATTTAGATGGTTTGTTTATCTTTTAATTATTTTTTCAGTTTTAATATTTGGAATATATGGCAGAGGATATGCCGCAAAAAGTTTTATATATGGAGGTTTTTAAATGAAAAGTTCTATTAAAAATTTATTGAAATTTACTATTTTCATATTTATTACTTTATTTTTAATATACATAATAGGCATAATTCTTACTCCTGAAACTATATCAAAAAGCGGTTTACAAGGACAAACAATTACAACCAAAGGATATTACGAATTACCACCTAATTCTATTGATGTATTATTTTTAGGAGATAGTACTATGCTGAATGCAGTTTCTCCAATGGAACTTTGGAATAAATATGGGATAGTTTCTTACAATAATAGTGTTTCTTCTGTTAGAACATATGGAACTTATTATCTATTAAAAGATGCACTAAAAACTCAAACTCCTAAGTTAGTTGTCATAGATTCTGATACTATGTTTTATAAATATAATTTTAATGAGCCTCATCAAAGAGCACATATTGACCATTTAAAAGATCCATATATAAAGTTTGAATTAATTAATGATAAAAACTATCCATTTTCTTTTATGGATAAAATTTCTACTTATTTTCCATTATTTAGATATCATAGTCGTTGGAGTGAATTTAAGTTTAAAGATTTAAAAAAAATAAATAAAGAATATTATTCAATTACTAAAGGTTTTGTTATGGCTTCTTCAGTAAAACCAAGCACAAATGCTGATACATATATGAATGAATATGATGATAAAATTCAATTTGAAAACAATTCATATGAATACTTAGAAAAGATTTATGAATATTGTCAAGAAAAAAATATTACACTTATGATAATGCAATTGCCTAATAGTAGAGATTGGGGAAAAACTCAAAATAAACTTATTCAAGAATATGCTGATGAACATAACATAAAATTTTTAGATTTCAATACTTTTGATTTTGGTTTGAATTGGGATGAAGATACAAAAGATGCTGGAGCTCATTTAAATGTTTTAGGTGCAATGAAATTAAATGAATATTTAGCTGAATATTTAAAAAATAATTTTGATTTACCAGATCATAGAGAAGAAGAATTATATGCTAATTGGCATGATGATTTTAAATTATATGAAAAAGAACTTAATGAATATATTAATATTGCGAATAAAAAAATAGGTGAAAATGCAAAAGATAGTACTTCAAACAATAGAAGATAATTATGAATTTCTAAAGAAAAAAATAATGTCTGATGTTATTCGTAAATATTATAACATTGATGAGTATGAATTGTTATATTCAAAAAACGGTAAGCCTTATATTAAAGATAACAAAATATATTTAAGTATATCAAATGATAATAATAAATTATTAATTGTCTTTGATACTAAACCAGTAGGAGCTGATATACAATTTTATAGAAAAGTTCCTGTTTCATTTAAAAAAGTACTATTTTTTGATGAATTAGATGATAAAGAAACAGTTAATTTATTCTCCAAAAAAGAAGCCATTATTAAGTTAATTGATAGCAAACTTTGCTACATTAATGAAATAGATGTAAAAAAATACAAAGTAAAGTCATATATATATGATGATTTTGTTATTAGTATTGCAAATTATGATTAATTTTGCGTAATTTAAAATATAGAAATATTTATAAAATTATGGTAAGATAGTGTTGGTGGTAAAAGTGAAAAAATTTTTTCAAGATATAAAAAAATATTTTAAGTATATGATTTATTCAACTAAATCAAATTTGAAAACAGAAGTAGCTAATTCTTATTTGAATTGGCTTTGGTGGATACTAGATCCATTATGTTTTATGTTAGTTTATACATTTATTGTACAAATTGTATTTAAAACTAATGAAGAAAATTTACCAGTATTTGTTTTGATTGGTTTAACAGCATGGAATTTTTTTAACATGACAGTTAATTCTAGTGTTAAATTGATTGCAAATAATAAATCAATTGTTACTAAGGTATATATTCCTAAATATATATTGCTTTTAATCAAAATGTTTACTAATTTATTTAAAATGTTTATATCTTGGGGGCTAATTTTAATAATGATTTTGTTATTTAAAGTTCCTTATACTCTTTATATGTTACAATTTTTACCAGTATTGGTAGTGTTGTTTGTTTTATCTTTTGGAATTGCTTGCATCTTAATGCATTTTGGCGTTTTTGTAGAAGATTTAAGTAATGTTATGACAATATTATTAAAATTAACATTCTATTTATCAGGTATTTTTTATGCAATATCGACAAGAGTTCCAAGTCCTTATAATAGAATTTTATTAAATTTAAATCCTATTGCTTTTATAATTGATTCATTCAGAAAAACATTTTTAACTGCTCATTTAGTAAATTATAGAATGCTAGGTTTATGGTTAATAGTAGGAATTATATTATCTATAATAGGAATTAAAACAATTCAAAAATATGAAAATAGTTATGCGAAGGTGACAAAATGAGTAAAGATGCAATTACAGTTAAAGACTTACATATAAGTTATAGAACTTTAAAAGGATTTTCAATAAAAAAATCTTTATTGAAAATGAAAATGAGTAAATCCGAAGTGTTTGAAGCAGTTAGGGGAGTAACTTTTAGTGTTGAAAAGGGTAAGATACTTGGAATAATAGGTAAAAATGGTAGTGGAAAATCTACTATGTTAAGAAGTATTGCTGGTATATTTTCTCCTGATTCTGGCACAATAGATTTACATGGTAATTCAGTATCTTTATTATCTATTGGAGTAGGATTTCAAAATAAATTAACTGGTTATGAAAACATTTTTTTATCAGGGATGCTATTGGGCTTTAGTGAAAAACAAATAAAAGAAAGAGTTAATGAAATAATTGAATTTTCTGAATTAGGAAAATTTATATATAAACCGGTTTCTAGTTATTCTAGTGGTATGTATTCTAAATTAGCATTTTCAATAACAGCTATTCTTGAAACTGACATTATGTTAATAGATGAAGTTTTTAGTGTTGGAGATGTTAAATTTAAAGAAAAAAGTTATAATAAAATGAAAGAATTGATATCCGATGAAAACAGAACCGTCGTTATAGTATCTCATAGTTTAGGTACGTTAAAAGAATTATGTAATGAAGTATTATGGTTACATGATGGAAAAATAAAGCAAATAGGAGATCCAGAAGAAGTTATTACGGCTTATGAAGAGTTTATGAAGAAAGATTAAAAAAAGATCATTTAGATCTTTTTAATTTTTCAAATATATTTTTTTTATGTTCTACAACTACATTTGTTTTCAAAACAAATGCTAATACTAACAACATTAATATACCATATAATAAATAACCTAATTGTCTATCAACTAAAACATAGACAATAGAAGTAAAAGCAAATAATGCATCAATGAAACATATTATAAATACTGTTTTTTTGTGAGAAAATTTCATATTTAATAATTGATGATGAATATGGAATTTATCAGGTTTTGTAATACTTTCATTTTTTAAATATCTTCTTATTATAGCAAATATTGTATCTAAAAATGGAATTGCTATAATAGCAAATGGGATAATAACTGAAGTCATTGTAACATTTTTAAATCCTAATAATGCTATTATACTAATAATAAATCCCAAAAACATTGAACCAGTATCTCCTAAAAATATTTGAGCAGGGTAGGCATTATATTTTAAAAATCCCAAACATGAACCTAACATGATAAAACATAATATAAAATCTAAACCTTGTGAGCTTTTAAATATAGCAATACTTCCAACTGTCAAAAAGAATATACTGCTAATACCTGTTGCTAAACCATCTAATCCATCAATTAAATTCATACAATTAATAAAGAGAAGTATAAATAAAATAGTAATTGGATAAGATAATAATCCAAAGTCAATATAAATACCAAATGCACTAATGCTTGAAAGTAAAATATTTCCATAAAATACAATAACTAAAGAAGCAATTGTTTGACCTAATAATTTTGTTTTAGCATCTAATGGTTTAATATCATCTATTATTCCGGTCATTATAATAACAAAGCTTCCTATCAAAATTGCACTTATTAAATTATTTGGTTTACAAAATACTATATATCCAAATAAAAAACCTGAAAATATTGCTAATCCACCTAATCTTGGAATTGGTACTTTATGAACTTTTCTAGCGTTAGGTATATCTAATGCTCCTATATGTTCTGCTATTTTTTTAACAATGGGAACCATTAAATATACGAATAAAAAACATGTTAAAGTAACTAACAATATTTTAATAAATATTTCGTTTGACATGATTACACCTCTAAATATAATTTTATCAAATTTTAATAAAATAGTCCATATATTTAATTACCATATTTTCCCATTAATCTGACACATATTTTCTATATTTATATTTTATAATGGATATAGAAATGAGGTGAGATTATAAATATTAAGATAATTGGAACTAATTGTAGTAATGGTATGAAATTATCTAAGATGGTTGATAAAGCAGTAGAAGAAATTAATTGTAATGCTGTTATTGATAAATTAGATGATTCATCTAAAAATAAATATGGAATTAAAAATGTTCCAGGCCTAGTAATTAATGGTCAAATAGTTAGTCAAGGAAAGGTGTTGTCTATAAGAGAAATAAAAAAATTATTATTAGCTTAAAAGATTTATTTTTGAATCTTTTTTTCTTGTCTTTTTTTTTAATATAAAGTATAATTTAGATGGTGATAAAAATGGACAAAAATAAGAAAAAAGAAATAGTTAAAATGTTATTAAAAAACAAAGAAGAAATTGATGAAGAAGAATTAATGGAATTATTATTTGATCAACCAATTGCTGTAGATGTTGATAAATTAGATAAAAATAATTTAAAGTTTTCGGATAGAGTTGCTGATAAAATAACTGCTATAGCAGGTAGTTGGTATTTTATAATTGGATTTACATTATTCTTAATAATATGGATATTGTTAAATGTTTATTTATGGGATAATGTTGACCCATATCCATTTATTTTATTAAATTTGTTATTGTCATGTATTGCAGCTTTACAAGCTCCAATCATTATGATGAGTCAAAATAGACAAGCAAAGAAAGATAGTTTACGAAATCAAAATGATTATCGTACTGATTTAAAAAGTGAATTAATTTTAGAGCAACTTCATGATCACATTGAATTAATTATTTCTAACCAAAGAAAAATTATTAAAAAATTAGAAGAGAAAGATATTGACTTGAACAAATAATTATTATATAATTATATAGAAGTAGGAATGATTACTACTTTTGAGGTGATTCATGAAATATTCTAAACAACGACAAAAAATACTTGAAATTATAAATAATAGTTATGATCATCCAACTGCTTATATGGTTTATGAACAAGTAAAAAAAGAAATACCAGATATAAGTTTAGGTACAGTTTATCGTAATTTGAATAGTTTGGTAGAGAACAAGTTAATTAAAAAAATACCTTTAACTATTGATAGATATGATAAAAATACTGATCATTGTCATTTGTGTTGTATGAAATGTGAGAAAATAATTGATACTGTTTTGTTAAATATTGATAAGTATATTTTAAATAATTATAATTTTAAAGTATTAAGTAGTGATGTTGTTTTAATGGGAATATGTAATGATTGTATGGAAAGGATGAATTAATTATGGAATTAAAAGGAAGTAAAACAGAACAAAATTTAATGGCAGCTTTCGCTGGTGAATCTCAAGCAAGAAATAAGTATACTTATTATGCATCAAAAGCTAAAAAGGAAGGTTATGAACAAATAGCAGCTATATTTGAAGAAACCGCAGGTAATGAAAAAGAACATGCTAAAATTTGGTTTAAATTATTACATGGTGGCAATGTTCCAAGTACTATTGAAAATTTAGAAGATGCAGCAGCTGGTGAAAATTATGAATGGACAGATATGTATGCTGGATTTGCTAAAGAAGCAAAAGAAGAAGGATTCGATCATATAGCATTCTTATTTGAAAGTGTAGCTAAAATAGAAAAAGATCACGAAGAAAGATATAAAGCTTTATTAGAAAATGTAAAAGCTGAAAAAGTATTTAATAAAGGTACAGAAGAAATGTGGATTTGTCGTAATTGTGGTCATGTTCATTTTGGTAAATCCGCACCTAAAGTATGTCCAGTATGTGAACATCCACAAAGTTATTTTGAATTAAGAAAAGTAAATTATTAATAACTAAAGATTAAAATTATATAATTTTAATCTTTTTTTAAATTAAATATTGCTTAAAGTAATAAAAAAATATATAATATTAAATATATGATAGGAAGGTGCTTATGAAGAAAGCTTTTACACTAATAGAATTATTAGCAATAATAATTATTTTAGCAATTATTGCTTTAATTGCTACACCAATAATATTAAATGTAGTAGAAGATGCAAGAAATTCAGCAAATATGTCATCTGCGCTGTTGATAATGAATGAAGGACATAATTATTATGCTTCATCAATGTTAGACGAAAGTAAAAAAGAAAAAATAGAAAAAGAACAAAATATTTATAATGAATTAACTATAAATAATAAACCTGAATTTGGAGAATTATATGTCAATTCAAATAATGAAGTGGCAATGGCTATTTTAATTGATAATAAGTGTTATAAAAAAACATATAAAGGCGAAATAGAAGTAGTAGAAACATCAAAATGCAGTTTAGGACAAGATGATGAAAAACCAACAGTTAATCAAAAAGTAGTAAATACAGAAGCAAATCATAATGATTGGTACAAAGAAGATATATTTTTAGAAATAGAAGTAATAGATAAAGAATCTGGTCCAGCAGGATATAAAAGATGTATGGGACAAAGTGAATGTGATCCTGATGAAACTATTTATAATTTAGATAATAAAGTATATATTAATACTGAAAGTTCTAGTAATTATGTATGTGTAATAGGAATAGATAATAATGGAAATGAAAGTGAAAAACTATGTTTAAATTATAAAATAGATAAGACTTTACCTAATATAGAAGGTATAGTTGACAAAGTAGTAAATAAAGGTGAAGAAGTAGATTTAAAAGAAGGAATTACATACAGTGATCCTTTGTCTGGAATAGATGGTGAGTTAGTAATAGAACCTGATTTCATTGATACATCAATAGTAGGCACAAAAACAGTTATATATAAAGTAAATGACAAAGCTGGAAATACAAGAGAAATAGTGAGGAATATAATAGTTGATGCAGAAGCCCCTACAATAACATATAATTTGGTTGATAATAGTTCAATAAATCAAAATGGTTGGGCTAAAAATAATTTTTTCGTAAGGGCAAATATTATTGATAATAGTGGAAGCGGAATAAAATCTGCTAAAAGTTGTGTAAGTAATAGTAATAATGAATGTGAACCTATTGCTGATATAAGTGGATTAACAAAAGATTTTTATATAGAAGTAGAAGGAAATAACAGATTATGCATAGAAGTTACTGATAATAATAATAAAACATCAAAAATTTGTAGTGATACATACAAGTTAGATAAGACAGCTCCGGTAGCTGGAACAGCAACATTTACAGGAACTTTAGGAAGTAATGGGTGGTATGTAAGTGATGTTAAGGTAAATATATTAAATGGAAGTGATAATTTATCAGGTCACTTAAGTACAACAAGTAATATCAGTACTGTCACAACTGATACTTCAGGAACAACAGTTACAATAACTACTACCGATTTAGCAGGTAATAGTTCAAGTAGAAATTATGTCGTAAAAGTTGACAAAACCAAACCAACACTTGTTAATTCATGGGTAGGAACAGTATCTAATACGATAGCAAATGTATATATACAAGCAGCAGATAATTTATCTGGTATATCTAATATTCAGTGTAAAGTTGCCACTCAAAGTTCAAACTTCACTAATTGGACAAATTTTCCTGTTGTTTGGGATGGTGTAGCTAATGCATTTAGATGTGATGTAACACCAGCCACTTTTGGTCATTATTATCAAACATATATTGCTGATATATATATTTATGATAATGCTATGAATGGTGGTAAAGTCACTTCGAAACAATTAAATATTCCATTAAATCTAACAATTAATCCGTATAGTTCTAATGGTGGACTTGTTAGCATTCAAAGGCCAAGTAGTTCCACAACTCCGACAATATTACAAGTACCTCCAAATAATAATTCGTATGTAGTAGCAGGCTTGATGATATATTATCCATTTAAAGTAAATGATGTCATTTGGATAGAATATAGAGTTGCAAGAACTGATGGTATTAATGGTCCATATTTGGATATCGCATATCAAACTCCTTTCCAAAATGAACTTATAGAAGGAGGATATGATATTACAAACGAAACAAAAAGCAAAAGTATTACAATCACCGCAAATACATCGGAATTATTAATTTTTTTCGCTAAAACATCTACTACCGATCCGATTTATAGTGGTCAGGTGTATATAAATTATATAACGGTAAATGGATTGAAAATATTATAATTTATTTGATTTCAATATAAATGATTAACATTTACTTAAAAATTTTGTCTCATTAATTTAAAAAATTCTATTTAAATAGAATTTTTTTTATGCTATACTATTTATTGGAGATGATATTATGGATATTAGAATTAAAGAAGCTTTAGAAAAAGAAAAATTAAGACAACAAAATAATATTGAATTAATTGCTTCTGAAAATTATGTTTCTAAAGAAGTTTTAGAATTACAGGGAAGTATTTTTACAAATAAATATGCTGAAGGATATTCTGGTAAAAGATATTATGGTGGCTGTGTTAATGTTGATACTGTTGAGGATTTAGCTATTGAATACGTAACTAAATTATTTGATTGTAAATATGCTAATGTTCAACCTCATTCTGGTAGTAGTGCTAATATGGCTGTATATAAAGCATTATTAAATTATGGGGATAAAGTAATGGGAATGAATTTATCTCATGGTGGGCATTTAACACACGGTCATCCTATTAATTTTAGTGGTTTAGAATATGAAATCATTAGTTATGATGTTGATTCTAAAACAGAAGAAATCAATTATGATAAATTAGAAGAATTAGCTCTAGAAAATAAACCTAAAATGATTATAGCTGGAGCTTCAGCTTATTCTAGAATAATAGATTTTAAAAGATTTAGAGAAATTGCCGATAAAGTAGGGGCATATTTAATGGTGGATATGGCCCATATTGCTGGTTTAGTTGCAACCGGATTACATCCATCACCAATTCCTTATGCTGATGTAGTAACTTCTACTACTCATAAAACATTAAGAGGTCCAAGAGGCGGTATTATTTTAACTAATAATGAAGAAATAATTAAAAAAATAAATAAAATTATTTTTCCTGGTATTCAAGGTGGACCTTTAATGCATGTTATTGCTGCTAAAGCAGAGTGTTTCTATGAAGCATTACAACCTTCATTTAAAACATATCAGGAACAAGTATTAAAAAATATTAAAGCTTTATCTAATGTTTTATCAAACAATGGATTAAGAATAGTATCAGGTGGTACTGATAATCATTTAATATTAGTAGATGTAACAAGTTTAAATATGACAGGTAAAGAAGCTGAAAGTTTATTAGATGAAGTAAATATTACTGTTAATAAAAATACAATTCCGTTTGATAAAGAATCACCTTTTAAAACTAGTGGTATTAGATTAGGAAGTCCTGCTATGACTACTAGAGGATTAAAAGAAGAAGATTTTATAGAAATAGGTAATATTATAGTTGACACTTTAAAAGGTAGTAACAAAGAAGAATTAAAATTAAGAGTCAAAAAAATAACTGATAAATATCCATTGGAGGGATAACATGATATTAGATGGTAAAACTTTAAGTGACAAAATAAAAAACGAAATTAAATCAAAAGTAAAAAATTATTTAATTAAACCCACTTTAGCGGTTATTCAAATAGGTAATGATGAAGCAAGTAATATATATATTAATTCAAAAAGAAAAGCTTGTGAAAATGTTGGAATTAATTTTATTCATGCTAAGTTTGATGAAGATACAAATGAACAAGAAATTATTAATAAAATAATTGAATTAAATAATGATTCTTATGTTAATGGTATTTTAATTCAATTACCACTGCCTAAAAAATTTGATACATACAAATTATTAAATTTAATAAATAAAAATAAAGATGTTGATGGATTAACTGATATTAATATGGGATTGTTATTCAAAGATAATAATAATTTAGTTCCTTGTACTCCATCAGGTATTATTACCTTATTAAATGAATACAATGTTGATTTAAATGGTAAACATGCAGTGGTTGTTGGTAAGTCTAATTTAGTAGGTAAACCTCTTGCAATGTTATTATTACAAGAAGGTGCTACTGTTACTATCTGCCATTCTAAAACAGTAGATTTAAAACAATACACTAAACAAGCTGACATATTGATATGTGCTGTTGGTAAAAAAGATTTAATAACTAAAGATATGGTTAAAGAAAATGCTGTTGTTGTTGATGTTGGAATTAATAGAGTAGATGGTAAATTATATGGTGATGTTGATTTTGAAAATATTAAAGATATTGCCTCTTTTATAACACCGGTTCCAGGTGGAGTAGGACCAATGACAGTTGCTATGCTACTTTCTAATGTTTTAAAAAACTATGAAAAAAGTTTATAAAAGTATTGTCAAAATTGAACTAATATGATATTATTATATTGTTCAATTTTTTGGCGAGATAGCTCAGTTGGCTAGAGCAACTGGTTCATACCCAGTAGGTCGAGGGTTCGAATCCCCCTCTCGCTACCATAAGGAATTCTGCTCGAACTTTTATAGTTTGAGCTTGATATACAACTAATTCAGAAATGGATTAGTTTTTTTGTGTTTACAAAAACTATCCTAAAAGAAAGGATGGTATTATGGTAAATGTTATTAAAGAAGAATTGCCTATTGAAGAATCATTAAGAAAGAAATTAGAACTAATATGTGAGTTTGCAAAAACTACACCAACAATTATCAATGGAAACATAAGAAAGATAGATAGAACTAATTTAACTTATATTGAACCAAATAGAATTATTATAAAAGATAAAACTTTCTTAATATTCAATTATTCTAATGAAGTATTTATTGAAAATCTATCTAATAAGATAAAACTATCTGAATTAGAAGATTATTTAAAAACTAACTAAATACTACTATTCCCTATAGAGGTAATTGACAAATCTTAAAAAAATGATATTATATATAACCAATGAAAGAGGTATTCTCTAGAAATGGAGGTACATCGATGATAAAAAGCAAAGATAAAATAAAATTATATAATATTGAATTAAATGAGGAGTCAGTAGTATTTAGACTTTATTAAATACTATTGTCTCCTCTTTTTTAGTAAAAGGAGTTGAAGTATATGAAAGATGAAGAAAGAATATGTGGTTTATATTTAAGAGTATCTACTGAAGATCAAGCCAAAGAAGGATTTAGTTTACCAGAGCAAAAAGAAAGATTAGAGGCACTTTGTAAGTTTAAAGGTTATAAGATATATGATTATTATACTGATGCTGGAATAAGTGCTAAAACAGGAAATCATAGACCAGAGTTTGATAGATTAATTGATGATGCTAAAAACGGCAAAATAAACACTGTTATTGCTTTAAAACTAGATAGACTATCAAGAAGTATATATGACTGGGAAAACTTACTTAAAACCTCTGAAAAATATGGATTTGATTTAGTATGTGCTAATGATGATATTAATACAACAACAGCTAATGGAAAAATGGTAACGAGAATAATGATGTCAGTTTCACAAAACGAAATTGAAAGAACAAGTGAAAGAACTAAAGTTGGTATGGCAGGAGCAATTAAACAAGGTCATATTCCAGCGGTTTGTCCTATTGGATTTAAACGAGTTGATAAAAAATTAGTCCCTGATCCATTAACAAAAGATATAGTAATTAGAATATTTAATTTATATTTTGAAGGTAATTCTTACAGCACCATTGCGAACATTTATAATAAAGAAAAAGTATTAGGAAAAACAAATTGGAAAGATACAAGAATATTAAAAATCTTATCTAATGAATTATATAAAGGAGATTATGTATCTGGTAAAACAATCAATAAACCTGTATATTATGAAAATGTTGTTGAACCATTAGTTAGTAAAGAACTATGGGAAAATTGCCAAGCACAAAAGAAGAAAAATCAAAAGAACTATATGAGAACCCAAACTTATATCTTCTTGCAAAAATTAAGATGTCCAAAATGTGGAAGAATACTTGCTGGTGGTGCTACTCATAAAATTAAATATGATAAATGGTATTTCTATTATAGATGTGAAGATTGCAAAAATAATATTAAAGAAGAAACTATTGAAGATTCAGTTAAAGTATTATTATCTGATATTTTAGAATATGACAATGTCGTAAATGAATTTTTCTTACCAGTATTAAAATCTAAATTAGATAATCCAAAACAGGAATTAGAAAAAGAATTAAAATCATTAAATAATAAAAAAGATAGAATTAGAAAAGCATATATTGATTCAATATTCACAGAAGAAGAATATAAAGATGAATTAGAATTAATAGAAAATCAAATTAAAGATATTAATACTAAACTACTTGAGAACTCTCAATCAGAACAATTAAACTTTACTACTGAAGATATATTACTTAAAAGAGATATGGACTTTATCAATAAAGTTAAACTACCAATTTCTTATTATGCCTTCAATGATAATTGGGATTTATTAGATCGAGATGATAAAGCAGATATAATTATGAGATATATTGATGATGTTGAATTAGAAACTAAAAATGGAAAATTAGTTGTAAAACAAATTAATTTTAGAAGTACATTCTATAATGATTTTAATGAATTATACACCAAAGGTTATATTGATAAGAAAAGACCTCTTACATACGATTTTAATGGTGTATGTGTAGATACAAATATAAGATATAGTGAATACTTACCAATTAAAGATGTAATGCAACACTTATATAGATTAAATGAATATTATGAAGTTAATTTATATAAAGGCACTTATTATAAAGAAACAGAAAAATTAGATATAGGACCACTACAAAGAAATGAAGTTCCTATAAGAGTATTCCCATTACAAAAAGATAATAACGGAGATAATAATTGGTTATCAATGGGAATGCTTGCTACAAAGAATAACCCGAATGATATAAAGGTAAACATTAGAGATGTATTTGAAACAATACCCGATAATGTTACCGAAGAAAATTTTTAAAATGCGTGGCACGTTTTGTTGAACTTTTAGTTCAATGAAAGTGGTGATAGCAATTTAAAAATTGATACTTTATGTAGTTTTAACTATTTACGAAGTTTATAGTTATTACGAAATAAAGTAAACGGATTCTAAGGTGTTAAACCTTAGCCCACTGGATATTTTGTATGCAAGCGGACAAAATTCCTAGGGGGTTAGAAATTTTGGATAACCAAAATGGCCACTCTAGTGGTCAATTCTAGAAAGGAGGAAAACCATGTCAGAACTTGCTTATTCATTACATTTAGGTAGTGATAAAAATAGAAAAAATATATCTAAACAAAATAGCAAAAATAATTTAAGTGGAACAACATCTTTACCAAATAATGCTATTCAAAATGTAAGACAATTATCAAAAGTAGATAAGCATAATTATAGAAAATATGATAACGAACAAGACTTAATAGAAATAGTTAGAGGAACTTCTTCTCCACTTGATGATGTCAAAGAATTATATTTAAGTGAATTTGAAGAAGCAAGATTAGAATATAATTCTAAACAATCTAGACCAAGTCGTATGATAGATAATTATTTTGATAATGTATCTAATAATGAAAAGAAAGATCTTGCTTGTGAAATAATACTCGAACTTGGGGATAAAGAATATTGGGATACCAAAGATGAAAACTTTAAAAAGAAAATGTCAGAAGTTTATAAAAAACAAGTTAATGATTTAGAAATGCTTGTTCCTAATTTTAAAGTAGCTAGTGCTATTATTCATTATGATGAAACTAGCCCACATTTACATATTGTTGGTGTTCCAATTAAATATAAAAATAAAAATGGTATGGAAAAACAAGTTGGTAAATCAGATGTATTTACCAAAGAATCTTTAATAAGATTACAAGATAAAATGAGAACCTTATGTATTGAAGAATTTAATCAAGTATATAGTTTAGACTCTGCTTTAAAGCAAAAACAAAAAGGTAGAAATAGAGATATTCCTGTATCTGATATGGATAACTATATTGAAATGAAAAAGCAAATTGAAAGAAATACTGAAAACTTAAAACAGGCAAATAAAAAATCTTCAGAGTTAAAACAAAACTCTAAAGACATAAAAGATAAAATTGATAAATTGAAAGTTTCTAGATTAAATAAAGATAATTATATTTTATTAAAAGAAGATAAAGATTCTTTTATCGACTTTATCAATCAAGTAGATAATACAAGTAAAGAATACGATAAAATACAAACTTTATCTAATACACTAGTTAATGCTCATGAACAATTAAAAGATAAGAATAATAAGATTAAAACTCTTACTGAAAATAACGAAGCACTTAATTTAAGAGTTAAGACTTTAAATGATACAATTAAAGAGAAAGACAATGAAATATCATTTTTAAAATCTAAAATACATGATTTAAAAAATACATTAGATTATTGGAAAGATAAATTTGAAAAACTAATATCTTTCTTACACGATAAACTTCATAGTGGGTATGATAAAGATGATAAATACATTGATGTAGTTAATGATATGTATGATGATAAGATTTTAGATGATGATGATATTGAAGAATTAGATTTAAGCAAAGAAAAAGATGATTACGAAAGGTAGGTTCCATCATCATCTTTTTTCAATTTTAATTGTCTTCCACCAAAATTATAATTACTTAATAGATTAGATACTCCAATTTTTACTGATCCATTTGTAACTAGCATTTCTATTGCTTTAAGTAATCCAATCGATTGAGGTTTACCACTACAATATAAAGTTTCTATTTGTTCAGTTAAATAAACAGGAATCCCTAAACTACAAGCAAATAACATTTCACTAAATGCTGTTTCTCCTAAATATCCACTTGTGACATATACAATATGTGCATCAGAAGAAGCAATACTCTCTAAGTATTTTCTTTCAAGTTCATTTGCATCTTCATTTTTCTCACCAGCAAATAGAACAAATTCAGGATTATCATTATTATCAATAGTAGTTTTACTTTTAGGATTTAATACTTCTATTCCTTTGCTCTCAAGTTGTTCTTTTAATTCAATTATTTCAGTAAGTGATTTTCTAAAACTTCCACTTATTACAACTTTCATTTTTAACCCCCTTAAAATGAAATTAATTTAAATCATTTATAACACCATTAATTAAATTCAAATCTGATGGAATAATCCATTTAACATTTGCTTTTTTAAATAGTACCAATGGAATAATTGCTCCGCTTCTAGCTCCGTCCATCCATTTTGGATTTGATGGCATTAAGGCATGTAATTCGTCTAGTGACATATTATACAACACTTTTTCAGTTCCTGCAACATAGTCCTCTAATGTGAGCATATACTTATGAATATTATCATTAAATAAATTGTTTTCAACTAAGTTAAATCCTGCTAATAATTCAAATCTTTCTTCTCCACCAGTGAATATAGCACAATCATAATCTTTGTCTAAAACTACATCATTAAGTTTATCAGCAATAAATTGTTCCATTTCTTCTAGGGTATTACCACTGTATTTTTCGTTAACTTTATCAAAGTTATTTAATAAATCAGCAACACCAACGTTTATATTTTTAGTATTAGTAATATCTTTATCAACAAAAGTTACTAGCTCAGTTGTTTTACCACCCATATTTATAATTAATACTTTCTTACCATTGTAATCATTTTGCATTGCTTTACCTAAATAATAATTTTCAATACCATGACTTATAATATTAAAATGTAAGTCAAATTTATCATTAAATAGTTTAACTAATTCTTGTTTTCTTTCTTGAACTAAATTTCTAAAAATACCCGTAACATAAATATTTGTATTGTAATATTTTAAGTTATATTTATTTTTGATTTTTTCAAAGTATTCACATAACTCTTTTGAATTACTTTCACTAATTCCTTTTTCTGCATCAAAATCATTTTTAAAATAAATTGAATGTTCCTCTAATAGTTTTAATTCATTTTCATAACAATAAACTTTTATTGTTGATGAACCAAGGTCAATATAATAATTCTTCACTTAAATCATCTCCTATAAATATTTTAACACAAATATAGTCTTTTTTAGAGACTTTATAACGAATTTATGGTAAAATTAATATAGATTCGTATCATTCAATAGAATGATACTTTTTTATTCGGAGGTAAATATGGAAATAAAAAACAAATTAGTAAATACAAAGGAATATAAAAAAGGAATAAGATTAAATAAGAAAATGAAGAAAAAAGCTAAAAAATATGAAAATGTAGATATTACTAAATGCAGTTTTTTAGAACAAAGTTTATATGGACCTATAAATTCAAAGGATAAAACAACAAAAAACGATAAAAACAAATTTTTAAAATTGAACAAGATAATGACTTTATTATATTTATTTCCAAAGTCTGATTCAAAAAACCTATATAATAATTTTAAAAGCATGTTTTATGAAAACCCAATGAATAAAAATATTTTTTCTACTATGATTGATGATCGATTTGAAGACTTCTTTAAAAATTATGATAATGTTCATAATTCAAATTCATATGGTTCAATCGGTCATATTGAACCAAAATCTATATCTAAGTATATTAGTTTTATTAATATAATAATGTTCAACTTTTCCAGTAACTATTTAGGTATTGCGTTTGAATGTTATTTAACTAATGATATTTTAACCGAATTTAATAATGCAATTACTTGCAAAATAGATGACAATGTGGAATATAAAAAGTATTATATTGGTTCAAAAAAACAAATTGGAAGAACCGAATGGAATCCTGATATTATAAGAAAAAAACTATTAAATAATAATATTATTGAAGTAAAATGTATAATTAATGATTTTATAAATCATTATTTAAAATTTGAAAAAGAAATTTCTGTAGCACCAATAAGTTTAAATTTATATGAAACAAATTATGAAATAACTAATAGAGCTCCTTCAATTATGATGTCTCATGATATGTATGGATATACAAATGAACATAAATTTGAAAAATTTCATGTTTGGGAACGTTTTGGTAATAAAAGCGATGAACATTTCGAAACCGATATATGTTTTGAGTGCTTTCATACTTATGATAATTTGGATAGAAGTTCAAATCTTTATATTTATACTGAAAAAGATAATAGAGATTTATTTTTAGTGCCAGAATCTATTATTAGTGTTTATATTTCCATATTACATTTTTATAAAAATATAGAATTTGAAAAAATAATTGCAGAAGAACGAAATAACATTTTTTCTATTTATTCTAACAAAAACAAAAAAAGAATATACAAAGCATATGATAGTTTTATAACTAATACTTTAAAATATAAAACTCTACTAACTGACATAGTTGTCGATAAAAATTATTCAAACGATTATTTAAAAAGAGTTCATAAATTTCAAAATGAAAGAAGTCAAAAACTAATAAATGACTGTCAAGATTTTGAAAAATATTTTGAGAACAAATTAATGATTGATAATATAAATGAAACAAGAAGAGTATCACATAGGTCATTACTTGTAGCAATAATATCACTTATAATTGCAATAATACCACTAATATACAACTATATTGATAATAAAAAATCGACAGGTGACATAGACAAAATGAATAATTCTATCAAGGAAGTAAATAAAGAAATACAACATAACAATGATTATTTACAAGAAATAATTAAACTTTTACAAGAAAAAACAAATCAAAAATAATATACATTATTATATAAACATGCTATAATGTATATAGTGATTAGTTGTTTATCAGCTATTCCTAAGGTTTCGGATATACTATTTGTCCGTACCATTTTATAATAATAAAAATCCTTAAATTAAGGATTTTTTTGGTTATAGAATATATAATAAGTTATATTTATTTAAATTGACTATTTATATGTTTGTATGCTACAATTATTTTAGTAGGTGAGAATATGATGGATTTAAAAGATATTAGAAGAAAAAATATTTTAATTTCATTAATTATAATTACTGTTTTAGGCTTAATAATAGGTGGGGTTGTTTTTATTGCATACAATGCTAGTAATGGTTTAAAATCATTATCACAAAATGAAGAAAAACAAGATTCTTCTAAAGAACTAGATGAAAAAATAAAAAAGCTTATGGAAGAAAATAAGTATAATGTTAAGGAAACAATACCTGATGACAAAATTGATGATATTAATAAACAAATAACTATCGAAACCGATAACAAAAATAATATAACAGATGTAGAAACAAATGATGAAGAAGATGACGAGTTAAATAAAGAAGATGAATCGAATCCATATTCAGAACTTGAACCAGTATTTTATAACAATATTTATGGTAATGAAGGTGCGGTTAATAGTGCTAAAGATTATTTAAAATTTATGGCTGCTTCTAAAACAAAAATAATATCTTTTTTAAAAAAGAAAGGTTTTAATGAAGAAGAGGCAATATATGGAGCTGAAAATTGTGGCGCTGATTGGTATGATCAAGCTCTAAGAATGGCTATGTCTTATTTAAATGTACAAGAATTTACATATGAACAATTAGCGTTACAATTAATGATTGAAGGTTTTACTGAAGACGAAATAATATATGTATTAACTGTTATTTATGAATCTAGTATGCAGTGATAAAAATTTTTATATTTTTTATTATAAATATATTATTCGTAAAAGAAAGGAATTAATATGATGTATGATGATTATGTAGTTTTTGATATTGAAACTACAGGGTTAAACAAAGATATTGATAAAATAATTGAAATAGGAGCCTTAAAATATAAGAATAATATTTTAGTAGGTGAATTTAATTATTTAATTAATCCCAAAATAAAATTACCTGATATAATAACAACTATTACAGGTATTAAAGATGAAGATTTAGTAAATGAAAATACAATTGATATTGTATTACCTAAATTTATTGAATTTATTGAAGATTTTCCTTTGATTGCGCATAATAATGAATTTGATTTAGGATTTATTAATGTTAATTTAAATAAATTAAATATGAATAAACTAAATAATAAAAATGTCGACACTTTATTGCTTGCTAAAAAATATTTACCTCAAATGTATAATTATAAACTAGAAACATTAAAAAAGTATTTCAAGATTAATCAAGTATCTCATCGAGCAGTGGGAGATTGTTATACAGCAAATTATGTTTATCAAGAATGTAAGAAAAAAGCTTGTTTGAAATAAAACAAGTTTTTATTATTCATTAATCTCTCCCATTTATCTTTAATAAATGAATTTCCTTTTAAATCATTAATATAATGATCATACATTTCATAAGCTCTATTTTTTTGACATTCAGTTATTTTTTCTTTATTTTCTACTCTTGCTAGAAAATCAACTAAAAAATTTTTACATTTATTTTTTTCTAAATCAGTTATTTTTTTATAAATAGGATTAAATATTTTATTAATGTTTGTTAAAATAACGCCAACAGCTACAATTAGAGAAGAAATTTTAATAATTAAATCTATGATATTCATGTAAAATCACCTATATTAGATTATGAAAAATTAAATAATTCAATAATTTATTTTAACTATTTTCCTTTACTTTATTGTAATTTTTAGGTATAATTATAATGGTGAAAGGTATGCAAGAAAGATTATTTTGGTTATTAGATAATAAATTAGATATTATAAAAAATAAGACTATATTAATAATTGGTTTGGGTGGTGTAGGAAGCTACGCTTTAGAAACTTTAGTGCGTACTTATTTTAATAAATTAATAATAGTAGATAATGATAAAATAGATATATCTAATTTAAATCGTCAATTAATGACTAATATAGATAATATTGGATTATACAAAACTGATGTATGGTATGATAGAATAAAAAAAATAAATCCTGATTGTAATGTAATCAAAATAACTGAGTTTATTACTAAAGATAATTTAAATTTATTATTTAAAGAAAAAGTTGATTATGTAATTGATGCTTGTGATACTTTGAAAACTAAAAAAGAAATAATAAAATATTGCTTGGAAAATAAAATTAAATTTATATCATCAATGGGTATGGCTAATAGGGTAGATGCAAGTAAAATAAAAGTTAGTTATCTAGATAAAACTTGTTATGATCCTTTAGCTAGAAAATTAAGAAATCTAATTAAAAAAGAACATATCAAAGGTAAAATTCCGGTTGTTTATAGTGAAGAACAACCTTTAAAAATGAATAAATTAGGTTCTATTAGTTATGTAGTTGGAACTGCAGGTTTATTATGTACAAATTATATAGTTAATGACATTTTAAAAGAGGTTAATAATGAAAGAATTAAAAAAAATAATTAAAAATTTAGGTGGTAATGTATTAGGCATTGGACTATCTGAAGATTTGATAAAAGAAATTGAAAATAATGATAAAATAATAAATTGTAATTTATTAAATCCTTATATTAAAAGAAAAAAGAAATTTAGCTTATTTAATAAAACAATTAAAATTAAAAAAATAAGGAAAATTTTTAAAAAGAAAAAGATTGATTATATAATTTGTAATTATGATGAAATTAATAATTATTTTAATACTTTTGTTAAAGATAGTGTTTATATAAATAAAAAGAAAATATATTATTTTGGTAATGTTGATATTGATTTGGTAAAATATAAATATGGTAGATATGATACAAATATTATAATTAAAAATAAAAATTTGGTTGAAATAGATAATAGTAAAGCAAAAAATAATTTTTTAAAAGATAATTATTATCGCTTAAAAGATTTTAAGGATAGATTAATTGAATTAATTGGTGATATATTGATGAATTAGGAGGATTTTATGAAAAAAGGGTTTACTTTAGCGGAATTATTAGGAGTTTTAGTTATTTTAGCAGCCATATTGTTAATAATTATGCCAATTGTTGATAAAACTATTAAAGAAGGTAAAGATGATTTATATGATAAACAAATTAATTCTATTAAACTTGCTATGGAATTATGGCTAACAGATAATGCTAAATTAGATGAAGGAGAATATATTGTCATTACTCTTAGTCAATTAAAAGATGCTGGATTAATTGAATTTGATATTAAAAATCCTAAGACAGAAGAATTATTTCCTAATGATATGCTTTTAACTATTAAAAATAATGATGGAATATTAGAATATGAAGTAGTTGATGCTGGTAATAATTTGGATGATTATGAATCCCTTCCAAGATTATCAATAAATGGTAATGTATTAACTTATGTAGAAATAAATACTGAATATATAGATCGTGGAGTAAAAGTTACTGATTCTATTGGCAATATTATTACAGATACTGTTTCGCAAACAATATCGCCTGATTTAAGTATTTCTACTAAAGGAGTATATTTACAAAAATATTCTATGGATTATAATGGGTTTAGTAATACAGTTTATCGAACTATTATTGTAAGAGATACTATCGGACCTGAGATACTATTTTCTAATAATTTAGAGCTTACTTACGAAGAAGCTCAAAAATATGATTTTGAATCAGATATTGTTGTTAAAGATAATAGTGGCCAAAAAGCGGAAGTAACAATTGAAGATAATATTATGGATTTACCTGGTAGATATACAGTCAAATATACTGCTATTGATACTTCAGGAAATGAAACGGTTAAAGTAAGACAAGTAACAATAAAGGAGTAACATTATGTATTTAAAAGTTATAAAAGCACATGGTTTTAAATCATTTGCTGATAAAACAATTATTGAATTAGATAATAAAATAACTGGTATTGTAGGACCTAATGGTAGTGGTAAAAGTAATGTTGTTGATGCAGTAAGATGGGTTTTAGGAGAACAATCAGTAAAATCATTAAGAGGAGATGGAAATATGACAGATGTCATATTTTCTGGTAGTAAATCAAGAAATCCTTCTAATGTGGCATCTGTTACTTTAATATTTGATAATACTGATAAATATTTACCTTTAGAATTTAATGAAGTAGCTATTAAAAGAAGAGTTTATAAAGATGGTAGCAATGAATATTTTATTAATAATGAAAAAGTAAGATTAAAAGATATAACTAATTTATTATTAGATAGTGGAGTTGCTAAAGAAAGTTTTAATATAATATCTCAAGGAAAAATAGAAGAAATATTATCTAATAAACCAGATGATCGAAGAATTATATTTGAAGAAGCATCTGGGGTTTTAAAGTATAAAAGAAGAAAAGAAGAAGCATTAAGAAAACTAGATAAAACTCATGATAATATGAATAGAATAAATGATATTATTAATGAATTAGAGGATAGATTAGAGCCATTAAAAGAACAAAAAGAAAAAGCAATTAAATATAAAGATTTAAATATTGAATTAGAAAATATTGAAATTGCTTTAATAAGTGAAGATATAACTAATTTAAATTTTGATTATCAAAATAATAAAAATAAAATAGAAACATTAAAATTAGAAATATCTAAATTAACTACTGATAATAGTACTCATGAAGTAAAAATAGAAGAATATAAGAAAAAAATTATTGATATAGATAATGAAATTAAAAAATATCAAGATTATTTAATTAAATTAACTAGTGATGTTGAAAAAATAAATAGTCGTAAAGCTATTATTTTAGAAAGACAAAAATATAATGTTCAAGATAGTAAAGTTCATGAAAATTTAATATTATTAAAAGAAAAAGAATTAAAATTAACTACTGAATTAAATGATATTAAAAATCAAAACAGTTTAATTGAAAATGAACTGATTGAATTAAGCAAAAAAATTGACAATTTGAATGATCAACTTAATAATATAAAAGAAAACAAACAAAAATTAGATATATCTTTACAAAATAATTTGAGAAATCAAAATAATTTAAATTTACAAATTGAATCATTAAAATATAGTATTGATAATAATAGTAGTTTACCAACATCTGTTAAAAAAGTATTAGATAATCCTAAATTAAATGGGATTCACGATATAATTGGTAATTTATTTGATGTATCAGAAGAATATTCTTTAGCTATTTCAACTGTTTTAGGTGTTGCTTCTACTAATATTGTAGTTGATAATGAAGTATGCGCTAAAGAAGCAATTAATTATTTAAAAGAAAATAAATTAGGTCGTGCCACATTTTTTCCCTTGAATATTATTAAACCTAAAAATATTGATATAGAAATTAATTTACCAGGATTTATTGATATCGCTAGTAATTTAATTAAATATGATTCAAAATACTCTAATATAATCTTAAATCAATTAGGTAATGTATTAGTGGTCGATAATATTGATAACGCTAATGTAATTGCTAAAGCTATAAATTATAGGTATCGCATAGTTACTTTAGATGGTGAATTACTTCATATCGGAGGTTCTTTAACCGGCGGTAATACTGTAAAAGCAAGAAATATTATATTAGAAAAATATGAGTTAGAAAACAAAATAAAAGAAGCTAAAATAATTTCTGATAACATTAGTAAAATAGAAGAAAAAATAAATGAAATAGATAATAATTATAAAGAAATAGAAGATAAAATTTATTTAATCAATAAAGAAAAATTAAATAAAGAAGTAATATTAGAAAATTATAAAAAAGAAATAATAAATAAAACAGAAGAATTAAAAGAAACAACTTATGAAATAATGGGCAACAATAATATTTTAGATAATAAGTTAATTGATGAAGAACAACAAGTATTAAAAGAATATTATGAAACATTAGAAAATAAAAACAAAGTAAGTTTATATTTAAGTAGTTTATTAAAGAAAAAAGAAGAATTAAATAGTGAATTATCTGATTATGAATTAACTGTTAAAAAAGAAAATAGTTTATATAATGAGAAAAAAGAAATATTAAATAATTTAGAAATTTCTGTTAATAGATTAGATGTAAAAATTGATAATTTATTAAACACTTTATCAGAAAACTATTCTATTACTTATGATACAGCTATATCTAGATATAAATTGGATATGGATATTGATATAGCTCGTAATAAAGTAAATAGTTTAAAAAGACAACTTAAAGAAATTGGCAATGTTAATCTAGATTCAATTGAAGAATTTGAAACTGTTAATGAAAGATATTTATTTTTAAATAGTCAAAGAGATGATTTAACTAAAGCTGAAAATACTTTATTAGAAATTATTTCTGAAATGGATAAAGTAATGGAAAAAGAGTTTGTTAAAACATTTAAAGTTATTAAAGAAAACTTTAATACAACATTTAAAGAATTATTTAAAGGTGGAACAGCTGATTTAAAATTAACTGATCCAAATAATATTTTAGAAACAGGTATTGAAATAGTAGCATCTCCTCCAGGTAAAAAACTAACAACTATTTCATTATTATCCGGTGGTGAGAAAACATTTACAGCAATTAGTTTATTATTCGCTATATTAAAATCTAAACCAGTTCCATTTTGTATATTAGATGAAGTAGAAGCTGCTTTAGATGACGTTAATGTTGATTCATTTGGTAAGTATGTTTGTAGTTTAAAAGATAAAACACAATTTATTATTATTACTCATAAGAAAAAAACAATGGAATATGTTGATACTTTATATGGTATAACAATGCAAGAATCTGGAGTTAGTAAATTAGTAAGTGTAAAATTGGAAGAAATAAAATAATTTCATTGATTTTTGCACATAAATAATATATAATTTATTTAAGAATAGGAGAGGTATTTATGAAGAAAGCATTTACATTAATTGAATTACTCGCAGTTATTATAATTTTAGCTATAGTGGCACTTATCGCTACACCTATTATATTAAATGTAATAGAAGATGCAAGAGTATCTGCAGGTAAGTCAGAAGCAAATATGATATTAGGTGGAATAAATAATTATTGTGCTAGTGAAGATATGAAATATCAACTAGATAATAGTTATAAAAAAATATGTACAACAAGTATGAATGCAGATAATGTAAAAGATATGGTAAACCTAGGCAATGCAGAAATAAAAGAAATAGCATATGATGGTAAAAAATTAACAACATTAGTTATAGAAAGTAATAATCATAAATTTACATTATGTCCAAGTGGCACATTTGCAATGGATGATGAGAAATGTGATGGTGAAGTTGCTTTAGAAGAAACACCGATAATAGAAAAAGTAAAAGAATTAGTGTATAACAATGGTGCATGTAAAACAGATGGAACAACATATCAATATATGGATGGATGTTATTTAAAAGGAAATTCAAATAATAATTATATATGGTATTCAGGATTTTTATGGCGAATCATGGGAATAAATGTTGATGGGAGTGTAAGATTAATAACTGATGAAAATGTAACAGCAATACCATATCATGAGAACAGTTCAAACTGGGACGGAAGTTATGCAAAAGATTGGTTAAATAATTATTTTTATCCAAGATTAAAAGGGAATAATATTATAAAAGAAGAAACATGGTGTAGTGAAACAACGACTGATGAAAATAGTGCAAGAACAGAATGCACAGATAATTTATCAACACAATCTGCTTATGTTGGATTAATGACAATAGATGAATATAATCTTGCTGGTGGTAGTAGTTCCTATTTAAATATAGGGCAATATCAATGGACAATGACACCATATAAAAGTTCTACTATTGCTTTGTACGTGAGCTCCAGTGGCGATGTCACCTTTGATGTGTCCTATACGAATGGTTTGCGTGCAGTTATAAATGTCAAATATGATGCAACTATTACCGGTGGTAATGGTACTCTAGGGACAATTTGGAGTGGAGAAACAGGACCATATATTTTGAACGAAGATATAAGTATTGAAGCAACAGGAAAATTAAATGAAGAAGCAACAAGTGGCGAATATGTGCTGTTTGCTGGAAGAAAATATCGTGTAGTAGATAAAGATAGTAATGGCAATACAAAATTAATACTAGATGGATACTATGAAGAAACAAAAGGCACTATATATCCAGCTGCATATGGTCCCAATAGTGCATTTTCAAAAGATACAGGAATCGGTCAAAAATTAAATACTGATGTATTAAGTTGGATAACAAACAATGATGATACTGAAAAACAAAAATTAGTAAGTGATTATACTTGGTATCAAAATAATTTTGATTATGGACAAAGTTATACAATATCATTGAATGAAGAAAATCCAACAAGAAGTGTTAATGCGACGGTCGGATTAATAAGAGTAGGAGAAATGTTATCAGGACAAAGCAGTAGTATATTGACTAAAGGATATACAACAATTAGTAGTTATAATAATGCATGTGGTTATTGGACAATGACACCAAACTCATATAAAGTTTGGGCTGTGTTCTATTCAGGTGAAGCCGACATCAGTAGTGTGTCCAATGCGGGCGGTTTGCGTGCGGTTATAGTTGTAAACTCTGATGTCACCATTACCGGAGGTAATGGTATTTGGTCAAATCCATATCAAATATAAATATAAAGTGATTTAATAGAAAATCACTTTTTCTTTGTAAAAAAATATGATATAATTAAAAAGAGCCTACAAACTCTCGTATTTGGAGGTTTTTTTATGTCAAGATTTATTTTTGTAACAGGTGGAGTTGTATCAGGGCTAGGTAAAGGGATAACTGCTTCTAGTATTGCTTTATTATTAAAAGCAAGAGGATATAATGTATTTATGCAAAAGTTTGATCCTTATATCAATGTTGATCCAGGAACCATGTCTCCTTACCAACATGGAGAAGTTTTTGTAACTTATGATGGGGCAGAAACTGATTTGGATTTAGGTCATTATGAAAGATTTATTGATGAGGAATTAAATTATTCATCTAATTGTACAACTGGTAAAATATTTTCTTCAGTTATTGAAAAAGAAAGAAGAGGAGATTATTTAGGAGCTACTGTACAGTTCGTACCTCATATAACAAATGAAATAAAGAATAAAGTTTTTGAAGCTAGTTCAAGTTCTCATGCTGATTTTGTAATAACTGAAATAGGTGGTACAATCGGTGATATTGAATCTCAAGTTTATTTAGAATCTTTAAGGCAATTAAGAAACGATTTAGGAAAAGAAAAAATTTTATTTGTACATACTACTTTAATACCATATATATATGGGTCTAATGAATTAAAAACAAAACCTACCCAACATTCAGTAAGTGAATTAAGGGGTTTGGGTATACAACCAGATGTTTTGGTTTGTAGAACTCCATATAAATTAGATGATGATATTAAACGAAAATTAAGCTTATATTGTAGTGTGAATATGAATAATATTATTGATGCCATTGATACAAAAAATATATATCAAATACCTTTAAATTTTTATAATCAAAAATTAGATGAGGTTATTTTAAAACAATTTAATTTAGAAATTAAAAAATCAAATATTAAATATTGGGAAGATTTAGTAAATAAAGTTGATAATTTGGAAGATGAAATAGAAATAGCTTTGGTTGGTAAATATGTTGAGTTACATGATGCATATATATCAGTAGTTGAAAGTTTAAAGCATGCAGGATATAAATATAATACTAAAATAAATATAAATTGGGTTGATTCTGAAAAATTAGAAAATTTAGAAGAAGCATTAAAAAATAGTAAAGGCATTATTGTTCCGGGGGGATTCGGAAGTAGAGGAATAGAAGGAAAAATAAAAGCAATTAAATATGCTAGAGAAAATAATATTCCTTTTTTGGGAATTTGTTTAGGAATGCAATTAGCATGTATTGAATTTGCGAGAAATGTATGTAATATTATTGATGCTAATTCAACAGAATTTGACGAATTAACCAATGATCCAATTATAGATTTAATGAGTGACCAAAAGCAGATAATTAATATGGGCGGTACTTTAAGATTAGGTAATTACGATTGTAAGATAAAAAAAGATACTTTAGCTTATAAGTTATATCAAGAAGAAAATATTAAAGAAAGACATAGACATCGTTATGAATTTAATAATACTTATAAAAAAATATTAGAAAAGAAAGGATTTATATTTTCTGGTATTAATGAAAAATCTAATTTAGTAGAAATAGTTGAATATGAAAATCATCAATTTTTTATAGCTTGTCAATTTCATCCAGAATTTAAATCAAGACCAACAAGACCACATCCTTTATTTGATGGTTTTATAAAAGCTAGTATAAATAATTAATATGTGATATAATTTATTGGGGATGTAAAATGAATGATTTTTTAATAATAGATAAAGAAGAATATTTAAATAATTTATTGAAATATCAAAATATAAAAAAATTAGAAATACATGATATTGTATTATCAAATTATAATTTAAATATTATATCAAAATTAAATTTAAATAGATTAATTTTTATTAATTGTGTGATTGAGAATTTATCTTTAATTACAAATTTAGAATTAATAGAATTACAAATTATCAATTGTGAATTTGATGATTTTGAGTATATAAATGATTTTAATTTATTAGAAAATCTTACTTTACAGAAATTGAAAGAAATAGATTTGAAGTATTTACCAATTATTAAAAAAATTAAAAAACTAGATTTAGCTGATTCATATATAAAAAATGAAGAATATATTATATTTTGTAATAAATTGGAAGAGTTAAGAATATCAGGAACTAATTTAACTGATTTGAGTTTGTTATTACCTTTAAATTTGAAAAAATTAATTATTGATACTAATAGATGTGATAATGTTGAATTGTTGCCTAAAACAATAAAAATAATTGATGAGATAGGAAGTAAATATGACTAGTTATAAATATATTAAAGTTAATGCTATTAATGAAAGTACAAAAAATAAAATTTATGATTTTATTAATAAATATCCAGCTGATAATATTCTAATTGAGATTCCTAATACTAGAGATATGACTTTAGAAAATCTTGATTTATTACCTAAAAGTGATAAAATTTTTATAAAAGTTACTGGTGGTTATGATAAGCAAAGATTTATAGATTATCAAGATGCTCCTTATGTTGCTATTCATGCTTTTTCTAATATATATAGTATTGAAGATATGAAACAAATTATTAAAGAATTAGAAAAAATAGAAGATGGAATGTTAGATTCATGGACTGATGAACAAAAATTAATTTATTTAATAAATACTATCCAAGATACCATTATATATCATCCTGATTTTGCTTGGGTTTCAACAAAAGAAACTAGAAGTTTAAAAGGTTTGATATCTAAAAAAACAGCTTGTGCAGGTTTTTCTTTGATTTTAAAAGAGTTATGTGATAGAAATGGTATTGAATGCTATTACACTGAAGGGTCTTGTAATGTAAGAGATGATAGAGATTCAATATTAACTCATGCTTGGAATATTGTTAAAATAGGGAATAATTATTTTCCAGTAGATTTAACTTGGAATGCTAAAAGTTATCATTATGGTGATATGAAAGCAATGGATTCATTATGTAATATTTCAGAATTTATTCAAACTCATTTTCCTGGTAAATATGAGATAATCCAAAATTATCAAGATACTTTAAGTGGAATGGATTTGAATTATATTAGAGAAACACTAAAAATTGTTAGATCTAATCGAACTTTACAGGCAACAATATTTAAATTTGAAAGAGAAAATAAATCTGTATTTTATTTAACACAAGTTAGTAATGCTGTTGTTGATGGTAAAAAAGTTTATAAATACATATATGTAGATGAATCTGGGATACCATTAGTTCTTTTTAGTAGTTTTAATATGGCAAAATTATATGCTGATTTAGAAAATAAAACTAAAATAGAAAAAATGATTAATGAATTAAAAGAAGATAAAAATAGTAGCGAGGAAATAAAAAAATTAAAAAGAAAATTAAGTAAACTAACATATACTGATGATAAATTAAAATTTTACGCTACTGATGTTTTATTTTCAAGAGTTAATATTGAATTAGCAATTAAATCAGGAAATTTTTATTTAGGTGATATATGTGATTATAAAACACAATTAAAAACTATTGTTGATGATCAAATAGCATTTAAATTAAATCCTAAAATACATATTTATAAAAGAAATGATAATTCAAAATTTATTTTAGAATATATAAATAAAACAAATTTTGGCGATACTCCAATATACTTTTATCAAATGTTTGAATATGTTGTAGAAAATGGTGAAATTTGTTTAAGAGTAAATAATATTTATACAGAATTTGATTTGTTTAAAGATAATAGAAAAGAAATTGCTAATAATTTTTTAAGTAGAAGTAGAATAGATGAAAATACTCAAAAAAATGGTGGCTATTTAGGTAATTATTCTAGTGATGGAAGAATTATAGAAAATGATAATTTATTAGAAATATTTGATAAAAGTAAAAGAAAAAAAATAAAAAAACAAGAATTATTAAAGGAAACTTTAACATTTAAAGATTTACACAATTTATTGCAAGTATTTTCTTTTAAGGAAAATCCGTTAGATAATATTGTTGTTTACAATAAAACAACAGGAAGAAAAATATCTAATGATTCAATAGTTTTAAAAGCAATATTCGCATATATTTGGTTTAATTCTTTAAAAACATTAAAAAATGATATTACAATAGAAGAATCATTTAATGAATTTACTAATAAATTATATATTTCATTTTCAGAAGTGGTAAAAAATAGTATTCAGACATATGGTACTATTAATACATTTGAAGTTTATGAACAGATGATTAGCAAGTATGATGATCGTATAAAAGATATGATAATTTATTTATTTCAAAACGATTATTTTTCTTCAATAATTTATGAGGTTTATTATAATCAGATATTTAGTGATAAAAGTGAATATAAATTACCAATTCCTTTGTATAGTAAGGAAAAAGTTAATCAAAAACTAAATCAATTAAATAATTCAAGAGTAATAAAATAAAAAGAGGATTTTCCTCTTTTTAAATTAATCTAATTTCATTTTCGTTAAAGAATGGTTTATCTTTATTAATTCTATCATAAAATAAAATTCCATTTAAGTGATCTATCTCATGTTGAAAGGCAATAGATAAATCTTCTCTTGCTCTTACTTTAATTTTATTACCATCAATGTCATATCCCTCAATAGTTACTCTAGCATATCTTGGAACATGTCCTTCAACTTCACGATTTACTGATAAACATCCTTCACCAACATCAGCTGCTATCATTTCATTAGAATATGATACTATTTTTGGATTAACAAAAACATATTCATCAAAAACGCCTTCTTTTACTTCATGAACAATAATAATAATTCTTTTATTTATTCCTAGTTGAGGAAAAGCTAATCCCATTCCTGGTCTCAATTCATATTTTTCAGCCAAATCTTCAATTTGACTAAATGTTAATTCATCAATAGATCTTTTAATTAATTCTTTCTCTTCTTTTGATAATGGGAAAGTAGCATCTTTACTGATCATTCTCAATCTTTTATCTTTTTCATCTAATATATCTAATTTTTTGAACATAAAAACCAACTCCAATAACAACAAGTATTTTATCATATTTTTTAAAAAAGTCAAAATAAAAAGGAAGATTATCTTCCTTGGCATGGTGATTGAGTATGACAGCCACAGTTGTTTTCAAATGCTCTAGCACCTATGATTATTACTAATAAAATAAATAAAACTAAAATAATAGCAGCTCCGTAACCTGAACCATATCCGTAACCATATGGTTGACCGTAACCATAACCGCTATATCCTCCGTAGTAATACATATTATTACCTCCTTCTAGCTAATATATTTTATTAAAATATGTATAAATTGTTCATTTAAAACACCTAAATTTTATTTTTTGTATTTTCAAATTAGTAAATATGTGATATCATATTGTAAGGTGGAAGGTATGAAAAAGTTTTTAAAAAACCTTAAAGATTTATTTAGTAAAATGGATAGATCATTATTTGTTGTTACTATTTTATTTTTCTTATTTGGTTTATTAAATATAGTTACTGCATCTAGTCGTGAGGCTGTTGTAAGATATGAACTATCAACTTATCATTACTTTTTTAAACAATCGCAAATGTTGATAGCCGGACTTATTGGTTCATATATTATTTTAAATTTAAAAACAAAAGCATATAAAGATTTGGTTTGGTTAGCATACATATTTGTTTTAGGATTAGTTATCCTTTTATTTCCATTTGGTAAAGAAGTTAATGGTGCTACTAACTGGTTACCTATACCAGGATTTGGAACATTACAACCAAGTGAATTTGCTAAACCAGTAATGATTGTTTTATTTGCTATTATGTTTGAAAAATATTATCGTATTTTAAATTCTGATAACCCTAAAAGATGGTCTAAAATAGGTTTGATATTAATAGTAGCATTAATAATTCCTCTTTTAACTTTTGTTCAAAAGGATTTAGGTGGAGCACTTATAATGTTAGGTATATTTGGCGTTATGTTTTTAGCTAGTCCGATTAGAAGAATTGATAAATTAAAAACGATAGGATTAGGTGTTGGCGTATTGATCGTTATGATGTCTATCATAATCTTAAGACAGGGTTATTTATTAAGTGATGCTCAAATGTCTAGATTTGATTTTTTTAATCCTTGTTCAAAATATGAAACAACAGGTTATCAAATATGTAATGGTTTTATAGCATTAAATGATGGTGGATTATTTGGTTTAGGTATTGGTAAAAGTAAGCAAAAGTATTCTTATATACCTGAACCACATACTGATAGTATATTTGCTATTATAGGCGAAGAACATGGAGCTATAAAATGTAGTTTTATCTTTTTAACTTATATATTTGTTTTATTTAGAATTTTAAAAATTTCTACTAATGCAACTACATTAAGAGGTAGATATATTTGTTTAGGAATAGCTACTTACATATTTATGCATATATTTATTAATTTAGGTGGGTTATTTGGTATAATACCTTTAACAGGTGTTCCTTTACCATTTTTATCTTATGGTGGAACATTCGCTATCAGCTTAATGTGTTCTTTAGCGGTGGTTCAAAGGGTACATATTGAAACAAAATTAGAAAAATTTAAATTAAATCATTGAAATGACAAAATTTTGATGATTTTTTTTTTATAATTTAAATAGAGGTGATATATATACGAAAATATACTTAGATTTAATAATGATTTTAAATTTTATATTTGATTTTTTGTTATTATTATCAGTTTCAATATTACTTAGACGAAATGTAAGTATTTATAAAATAATAGGTGGAGCTTTTATTGGTGGTATTAGTATACTATTTTTATTTGTAAGTAATTCTTTATTATTATTTATATATAAAGTAGTAATAAGTATTGTTATGGTTATTGTTAGCTTTGGATATAAAGATATAAAATATACTTTAAAAAACATTTTATATTTATATATGACCAGTATTGTTTTAGGCGGTTTCTTATATTTTTTAAATGTTGAATTTTCATATAAACAATATGATATTATTTTTATAAATAATGGTTTATCAATTAACTTTGTATTTTTAATCATATTTAGTCCAATTATTATATATATTTATATTAAACAAGGATTATGGCTAAAAAATAATTATAGTAATTATTATAAAATAAATATTTACTATAAAAATAAAAAATATATATTTAATTCATTTTTAGATACAGGTAATAATTTAGTTACGCCTATAACGAATAAGCCGATTATACTAATAGATAAAGAAATAAAACCAGATAATTTTTTTTATATTCCTTATAAATGCGTTAAAGGGGACGGATTAATCAAATGTTTTAAAGTAGATAAAATAGAGATAGAAGGAATGATTAAAAAGAACGTAATCGTAGGTATTTTAAAAGATAAAATTAAAATTGATGGTGTTGATTGTTTATTAAATAAAAAACTATTGGAGGGATAAAATGTTAGCAAAATTAAAGAATTTAATTATAAAATTATTTACACAAGAAATTTTTTATGTTGGTAGTGCGGACAAATTACCAGCGCCTTTATCAAAAGAGGAAGAAATATTATATGTTACAAAATCAATGGAAGGAGACGAAGCGGCTCGTGCTAAATTAATTGAACATAATTTAAGGTTAGTAGTTTTTTTAGCTAAAAAATATGAAAATACAAAAGTTGATTTAGAAGATTTGGTAAGCATTGGAACAATTGGTTTAATTAAAGGGGTAAATACTTATAAATTAGATAAAAATATAAAACTTGCTACTTACGCTTCACGTTGTATTGATAATGAAATATTAATGTTTTTAAGAAAAAATAAAAAAAGAAAAGGTGAAATTAGTTTTGAAGATAGTTTAAGTTATGATGCTGAAGGAAATGAATTGCATTTAGAAGATATTTTAGGAACAGCTCCTGATATTGTTACTAAAGGATTGGAAGAAGAAACCAATAGAAAGTTATTATATGAAGAGATTAATAATTTAAATAAAAGAGATAAAGAAATAATGATTTTAAGATATGGTTTATATAATAATGAAGAAAAAACACAAAAAGATGTAGCAGAATTACTTGGTATATCGCAATCATATATTTCAAGAATTGAAAAGAAAGTAATTAGAAGGCTTAAAAGAATACATCATTAAGTCTTTTTATATAAATTAATAGTAATTTGACAAATAATAAATAATTTGATAAAATTACTGGGCTACGAAAGAGGGAATAGATTTGAATATAGATGATGAATTCGATATAATAATAACAAAATACTCTTTGGCTAAAGATTTAGTAGAAAATAAATTAAAAATTATGATGAATGATTTTGTAAATAAACATAATTATAATCCAATAGAACATTTCAAAAGTAGGATTAAGAGTAAAGAAAGTATTATAAATAAATTAAATAATAAAAAATTAGATATTACAGTAGATAATATTGTTAATAATGTAAAAGATATTGTTGGAATAAGGTTAGTTTGCTCATTTTTAACTGATATTTATGATATTGTTAGCTTAATTTCCAATATATCACAATTTAATATTATTGAAAGAAAAGATTATATAACTAATCCTAAAGAAAGTGGTTATACAAGTTATCATTTAATTATTTCAGTTCCAATTAATTATAAAGGTCAAAAAGAATTTGTTAATGTTGAAATTCAAATAAGAACAGTAGCTCAAGATTTCTGGGCGTCATTAAATCATAAAATTCAGTATAAATATGAAGAAAATATTCCAAATGATATAAAAGAAGAAATGTATGAATATTCTCTAATTATAAATCAATTAGATAAAAAAATGGTCAATTTAAATAAAGTAGTTAATGGTGGTAAGTAGTTATGAATGTAGTAGAAAAATCTTTAAAATTTGCTATTTTAGCGCATAAAAATCAAGTTAGAAAAGCAGAAATAGAAAAACCTTATATAGTTCATCCTATTGATGTGGCTAATATATTAAAAGAATATAAATGTAGTGATAATTTAATTTCAGCAGGATTATTACATGATATTTTAGAAGATACGCAATATGATTTTGAATTTTTAAAAAATGAATTTGGTGAAGAAATTGCTAATCTTGTTAATGCAGCAACTGAACAAAATAAGGACGCAACTTGGGAAGAAAGAAAACAAGCTACAATTGATAAAATAAAAAACTTATCTTTAGAAGAAAAAATAATTTTATGTGCTGATAAAATTAGTAATCTAGAAGATATGTATATTTTATTTAATATCAAAGGTAAAAAAGATTTTTCGTCATTCAAAAGATCAGAAAAAAAACAAAAATGGTATTATGATAATTTATATAATAGTTTTGTTTTTAATAGTAATCATGCAATTTTTGATAGATTAAAAAAATTAATTAATAAAGTTTTTAATGAAGATTTTAACCCAAATAAAAATTATTACTTAAAACAAGATGTAATAAAATTAAGTAAATATTTTAATGAAGAAGTTGAATTTGATGAAAAAATAAAAATCTATAAACAAAATGAATTAATTTGTATTTATAAAGATTTAGATAGTGCAAAAAAATATTATATTGAAAAATATAAAAATATTTAAAAAAATGGTGTTTATAAATTGTTATTTTGTTAAATTCAATTTTTTTGATGTATTTAAATAATAATTTTGTTGTTAAAAATTTTTCTTGACAATGTAAAAATAATAGTGTATAAATTATATTCAAGGAGTGATAATATTGAAATTAGTTATTGTTGAGTCCCCAAGTAAAAGTAAAACAATTGAAAAATATCTAGGCAAAGATTATGAAGTTTTATCTAGTAAAGGACATATAAGAGATTTATCTACTAAAGGAAAATATGGTTTGGGTGTTGATTTAGAACATGATTTTAAACCTGATTATGTAACAATTAAAGGTAAATCAAAATTAATTAACGATTTAAAAAAAGAAGTTAAAAAAGCAGACTTTGTTTATCTTGCAACCGATCCCGATCGTGAAGGAGAAGCAATTTCTTGGCATTTATTTGATACTTTAAATCTCAAAGATGAAAATTATCAAAGAATAGTATTTAATGAAATAACTAAAGATGCAGTTATTAATTCATTTAAAAATGCAAGAAAAATAGATCAAGATTTAGTTAATAGCCAAGAAACAAGAAGAATATTAGATCGAATAATAGGTTTTAGATTAAGTAAATTAATGCAAGCTAAAACTGATGGTACTAGTGCTGGTAGAGTACAAAGCGTTGCTTTAAAATTAATCGTTGATAAAGAAAGAGAAATAAATAAATTTAATCCTGAAGAATATTGGACAATTACAGGCGTTTTTAAGGATTTTGAAGCAGATTTATTTAATTATAATAATAAAGATATTAAAATACCTAATGAAGCAAAAGCTAATGAAATATTAAATGAATTAAGTAATACATTTAAAATAGTTAGTGTTGATAAGAAGAATAAAAATAAAAAATCTAATCCACCATTTATTACAAGTACTTTACAGAGATTAGCATCAACTAAATTAGGTTTTAATGCAAAAAAAACAATGTCTTTAGCGCAAAAATTATATGAAGGAATTGAACTTAAAGATGAAACTGTTGGTTTAATTTCTTATATGAGAACAGACTCAGTAAGATTATCTGACGAGTTTATTAAATCTACTTATGGTTACATTAAAGATAAATTTGGTGAAGAATATATTGGTTATGTTAAAGTTAGCAAAAAAACAGATAATGTTCAAGATGCTCACGAAGCAATTAGACCAACTAGTATCAATAGAACTCCTGAAATAGTTAAGCCTTATTTAACTAATGATGAATATAAATTATATAAAATGATTTATTATCGTGCTTTAGCTAGTTTAATGAAAGATGCTACTACTATCAATACTACTGTTATATTAGATAATAATAATTATCAATTTAAAGCTACTGGGCAAATTATTAGTTTTGATGGTTATTTAAAAGTTTACAATGATTATGAAGAAACTAAAGATAAAATTTTACCACCTTTAGAAACTTATAATTCTAATGTATTAGTGTCTAATGAAATAACTAAAGAACAACATTTTACTAAACCTCCAAGTAGATATACAGAAGCAAAATTGATTGAAGAAATGGAAAAATTAGGTATTGGTAGACCTAGTACATATGCTACGACAATGGAAACATTAAAACAAAGAAATTATGTGACAGTTGAAGATAAAAAATTCATTCCAACTGAAATTGGTATTGAAATAACAGATAAATTACAAGAATGCTTTAGTCATTTAATAAATGTTGAATATACAGCTAATATGGAAAATGATTTAGATAAAATAGCTGAAGGAAAAGAAAATTGGGTTAAAACATTAAGAGAATTTTATAATGATTTTGAACCTGCTTTAAAAAATGCTTTTGATTTATTACCTAAAAAAGAAGCTACTAAAACAGGTGAGGTATGTCCTGAATGTGGTAGTGACTTAGTTATTAGAAAAGGAAAATATGGTGAATTTACTGCTTGTAGTAACTATCCTAATTGTAAATATATTAAACCAAGTGAAGTAAAAGAAATTATTAACTGTCCTAATTGTAATGGTAAAATAATTGAGAAAAAAAGTAAAAAAGGAAAAGTATTTTATGGATGTAATAATTTTCCTAAATGTAAGACAGCTTATTGGGATAAACCAATAGATGAAAAATGTCCTAACTGTAATAGTTTGTTAACTATTAAAGGGAAAAAAATAAAATGTTCTAGTTGTAATTATATTAAAGAAGATTAAATTCTTCTTTTTTTCTTGACTATATTTTTTAATTTTTGTATACTTTTATTAGGTGAATAGTATGGAAAGAACATTGAGTTTAGTTTTAGATGATGAAGGTAAATTGAGTTTAACTTTAATGCGTGATGATGCTGTTAAAATAGATGAATTTACTAGTAAAAAATTTGAAAATTCTGAGCAAATTAGAGATTATTTTAGAAAACAAATAGATGAATTTTTAGAAAAAAATAAAAATTATATTGATATGGTTTCTAAAAATACTGGAAAAAAATTTAGAGGCAGAATTGTTGTTTTAGAGGCAAGAGAAAATAATAATTCTATAGAATATATTGAAAAAAGAGTACTATATAAAAAACATTTAGTAGCATTTAAGGAATTAGTTAAAGATGAAAATACAATGAAAAGATTTTTACAATTAGAACGAATTGGTTATAATGAACGTGGTTTTAGAAAATTAATTTCACAACATTTATGTCATGAAATTAAATATACAAATTATCGTGTCGTTAGTCAAACTGATTTTTTAAAAAAAGAATTAAAAAAAGATAAAAATAATTTTTATGATATATTAAGAATTATAATTAAAGCTTATGAAATTGAAAGAAAATATAGAAAATTAAAAACGATTGATGCATTGTATAAAGACTATCAAAATAAAAAGAAATCTTTACAAGTTGAACAAAGAAAAACCATAATTGATGATGAAATGACATTTCAAAAAAAATCTCTTTCTGCTAAAACAGGAATAATAGAAGATAATGATAAATTATATATAATTATTGATGGGCAATATATTCCAATAGAAGAAGCTCCAGATATAGATGAACTAAATAAATACGATACAGATTTTAGACCAGATGGGTTAGGTCCAAATGAAAGAATTAGATGATTTCTATAAATATTTAGAAAACAAAGGATATTCTAATAATACCATTTTAAGTTATCAAAAAGATTTAAATCAGTTTAAAGATTATTGTAAAAATATTAGTATAAAAAAAATTGATTATAATTTTATTAGATCATATTTACAATTTTTACACAACAAAAAATACACTAACAAAAGTATTGCTAGGCATATAAGCAGTTTAAAAAGTTTTTTTAAATATTTGACTAAAACTGAAGTTATTAAAGAAAATCCTTGTTTATTAATTAGTAATCCTAAAATAGAAAAAAAATTGCCTAATTACATTAATTATAATGATTTAGAAGTATTATTTAGTATTCCAGATAAAAATGACGTATTAGGTTTAAGAAATTTACTTATTTTAGAGCTTTTATATTCATGTGGTGTACGTGTTAGTGAATTAGTAAATATAAAATTAAGCGATATTGATTTTAGTAATGATCGTATTCTTATTTTAGGTAAAGGTAATAAAGAGAGATATGTATTATACGGTAAAGTATGTAGTAAATTATTGGATGAATATTTAAATAAAAGTAGAAGTAAATTAAATAAAGATAGTGATTATTTATTATTAAATAAATTTGGTAATAAAATAACTGATCGTGCTATTAGAATGATTATTGATGATATTGTTAAAAAAAGTAGTTTAAAATTAAATATATCTCCCCATACTTTAAGACATACTTTCGCAACTCATTTATTAAATGAAGGGGCCGATTTAAAAATTGTTCAGGAGTTATTAGGTCATGAAAATATATCTACTACTGGTATATATACTCATGTTTCTAATGAACATTTAAGAAAAGTTTATTTAGATGCTCATCCTAGAGCTAGGAGGTAGTTATGGCAAAATTATATTTTAATTATGGAGCAATGAGTGCTGGTAAAACAATTGAAGTAATTGAAACAGCCTATAAATATAATTCAAGAGGGATGCACGCTTTATTAATTAAACCATCTATCGATACAAAAGGAAATGATTCAGTTACATCAAGAATTGGGATGTCAAAAGAAGTTGATATTGTTTTAAAACCAGAAGATAGTTTAATTGAATATATTAAAAAATATGATAATTTGACTTGTTTAGTAATTGATGAAGCTCAATTTTTAACAGAAAAACAAGTTTACGAATTAGTAATTATAACTAAAAGTTTTGATATTCCAGCTATATGTTATGGTTTAAAAGTTGATTTTAAAGGTAATTTATTTAAAGGGAGTGAAGCTTTAATAAGATATGCAGATTCTTTAAATGAATTAGTAGCTATTTGTGATTGTGGTAAAAAAGCTAGATTTAATGCAAGAAAAGTAAATGGTGAATACGTTTATGATGGAGAACAGGTATTAATAGGCGCAGATGAATCATATGATCCGTTATGTGAGACTTGTTTTTTGAAAAAAGTTTTAATACCTCATTCTAAAGAATTTCAGAAAATATTGAAAAGGGGTTAATTATGAAAAAGATTATATTTTTAATTGTTACGTTTTTATTTAGTATTAGTGTTGTTTCAGCTAAAAATAATATTTATAGTATTGATATAAAAGTTTATTTAGATGAAGAAGGAAATGCTGATATAGAAGAAATTTGGAATGTTAAAGGCTCTGATGGAACTGAATGGTATAAAGTTTTAAATAACCTGGGTAATATGGAATTATCTAACTATAAAGTTTATATGGATGGTAATTTATTAAATTATAAAGAATGGGATGTTGATGAATCATTAAGTGAGAAAAAAGGATATTATGGTATTAATAAAACTTATGATGGACTAGAATTATGTTTTGGTAAATACGATTATAATAAACATACATTTAAATTAGAATATGAATTAAGTAATTTTATATTTAATACTGATGATGCTCAAGTTATTTATTATAATTTTATAGATAAATTATCTAATGTTAATTTTGATAGTTTTACATTAGAAATATCAAGTTTTTATGAATTTCCTGATACATTAGATGTTTGGGGTTACGGATATAAAGGATATGCTTATGTTTATGATGGAAAAATATATATGTCAAATGAATCAGATATGAATGGTAATTATGCTGTTTTATTAGCTAAATTTCCTTTGAATACTTTTAATACTACTAATAAAACTAAATATGATACATTTGAAGAAGTTTATAATATAGCAGAACAAGGTACTTTTGATTATGATTATTCTAATAATACATTTGGCATTTTAGATTTTATATTTGGCATTTTAAATATTTTATTATGCTTTCTTCCATTTATAATTGTTTATTTAATAGCACGCAGTACTTTATATGGATATAAAGATAATAAAGTAATTAATAAAAAAAATACACCATTATTTAGAGATATTCCTTGTAATAAAGATATTTATTATGCTAATGCATTGGCTAGTTTAAATAAATGGTCAAAATCTTCTGCAAGTATTTTAGGAGCAATATTATTAAAATGGATTAGAGAAAATAAAGTTCAAATATTAAAAGAAAAATCTACTAAAATTGTTCTTAATAAAGATATCAAATTAGATATCAAAGAAGAACAAGAATTATATGATATGATGTATAAAGCTAGTGTTGATGGAATATTAGAATCCAAAGAATTAGAAAAGTGGGCTAAAAATAATTATAGTAAATATTTAAATTTATTTGATAAAATTAAAAATAATAAGATTAGAGAATTAAAAGAACAAGGTCATATTTATAAAAGAACTAATCGCAAAGAATGTAAATACCAAAATGTCATGGATGATATTTTATATGAAGATTCTAAAAAGTTATATGGTTTAAAATTGTTTTTAGAAGAATTTTCTTCTATTGACACAAAAGAAGCTATTGAAGTTAAACTATGGGATGAATATTTAATGTTTGCTTATATATTTGGTATAGCTGATAAAGTAGCTAAACAATTTAAAAATTTATATCCTGAATATGTTGAAAACTTAGATAATGTTGATTTTGATACTATTATATTTTTAAATACTATTTCAACTAGATCAGTATCTGCAGCTTCAACTGCAAGAAGTAGAGCAGAGTCTTATTCATCTGGCGGTGGTGGATTCTCATCAGGTGGCGGAGGAGGAGGTTCCTTCGGTGGTGGTGGCGGTGGAAGCCGTTAAAAAATATGTAAAAAGAATAAAATTTTATTCTTTTTTTATTGCAAATATGCTATAATTTAATTGTGTTAGATAATGAGGAGGGCAAGATATATGACACAATATGTTTATTCTTTTAATGAAGGAAACAAAGATATGAAAAATCTATTAGGTGGTAAAGGTGCCAACTTAGCAGAAATGAAAAGTATTGGATTACCTGTGCCTGATGGATTTACAGTTACAACAGAAGCTTGTAATAAATACTATGCTGATGGTGAAAAAATAGTTGATGAAGTTATTGATCAAATTATGACTAAATTAGCTAATTTAGAAAAAACTTCAGGTAAAAAAATGGGTGATTTGAATAATCCATTATTAGTTTCAGTTAGAAGTGGTGCTAGAGCTAGTATGCCTGGTATGATGGATACTGTACTTAATTTAGGATTAAATGATGAAGTGGCTAAAAACTTTAGTGAAAAAATAAATAATCCTAGATTTGTTTATGATTCATATAGAAGATTTATTCAAATGTTTGCAGATGTTGTAAAAGGTTATCCAAAATCTAGTTTTGAAAGAGTTTTAGATGAATTTAAAGAAAATAAAGGTGTTTCATATGATACAGATTTAAATGCTGATGATATGAAAGAAATTACTAAAAAATTTAAAGATATTTATAAAGATTTAGCTGGTGAAGAATTTCCACAAGATCCTAAAGTTCAATTAATTGAAGCAGTTACTGCAGTATTTAGATCTTGGAATAATGAAAGAGCTATCATTTATAGAAGAATGAATGATATTCCAGGTAGCTGGGGAACTGCTGTTAATGTTCAAGAAATGGTTTATGGTAATAGTGGAGATAACTCAGGTACTGGTGTTGCATTTACAAGAAATCCAGCTACTGGAGAAAATAAATTATATGGTGAATATTTAATTAATGCACAAGGTGAAGACGTTGTTGCAGGTATTAGAACACCACAACCAATTTCTACTTTAAAAGAAGTAATGCCAGATGTTTATAAACAATTCAGTGAAATAGCTAAAACATTAGAAAATCATTATAAAGATATGCAAGATATGGAATTTACTATTGAAAATGGCAAACTATTTATGTTACAAACAAGAAATGGTAAGAGAACTGCTCAAGCTGCTTTAAAAGTTGCTGTGGATTTAGTAAATGAAGGTATGATTACTCCAAAAGAAGCTTTATTAAAAGTTGAACCTAGACAATTAGATCAATTATTACACCCTATGTTTGATAATGATGCATTAAAAAATGCTAAAGTTATTGCTAAAGGATTAGCAGCTTCACCTGGCGCAGGTGCTGGTAAAATTTACTTTACTGCAAGTGATGTAAGTGAAGCTAAAAAAAGAGGAGAAGAAACTTTATTAGTAAGATTAGAAACTTCGCCTGAAGATATTCAAGGTATGAATGACGCAAATGGTATTTTAACTATTAGAGGTGGTATGACATCACACGCTGCTGTTGTTGCTCGTGGTATGGGTAGATGTTGTGTTTCTGGATGTGGTGAATTAATAATTGACGAAGAAAATAAAACTTTAAAAACTAAAAATGGTTTAGTATTTAAAGAAGGAGATTATTTATCTATTGATGGTTCTACTGGTAATGTCTATGGTGAAAAAGTTAAAACTGTTGAAGCTAGTATCAGTGGTGATTTTGAAACATTTATGAAATGGGCTGATGAAACTAGAAAGCTAAAAGTTAGAGCTAATGCAGATACACCAAAAGATGCAATTCAAGCTAGAAAGTTTGGTGCTGAAGGAATTGGTTTATGCCGTACTGAACACATGTTCTTTGAAACAGATAGAATTTTTAACTTCAGAAGAATGATTTTAGCTGATACTTTAGAACAAAGAGAAGAAGCTCTAGAAAAAATATTACCTTATCAAAGAGATGATTTTGAAAAATTGTTTGAAGCGATGGAAGGAGATCCTGTTGTTATTAGATATCTAGATCCACCATTACATGAATTTTTACCTCACACTAAAGAAGAAATGGAACCATTAGCTAAAAGTTTAAATATTACTTTAGAAACTATTCAAAATAGAATTGATGCTTTAAAAGAATTTAATCCAATGATGGGACATCGTGGCTGTAGATTAGCAATTACTTATCCAGAAATTGCTAAAATGCAAACTAGAGCTGTTATTGAAGCAGCAATTAACGTAAATAAAAAAGGAATGAATGTAACTCCTGAAATAATGATACCATTAGTTGGCGATGTTAAAGAATTAGAATATGTTAAAAAAGTGGTTGTTGAAACAGCTGATAAAGTATTAGAAGAAAATAATATCAAAATGAAATATGAAATTGGTACAATGATTGAAATACCAAGAGCTGCTTTAACTGCTGATGAAATTGCTAAACAAGCTGAATTCTTTAGCTTTGGAACTAACGATTTAACACAAATGACTTATGGATTCTCAAGAGATGATGCTGGTAAATTTTTAAATGATTATTATGATAAAAAAATATTTGAAAATGATCCATTTGCTAAGTTAGATCAAACTGGTGTTGGTCAATTAGTTGAAATGGCGGCTCGTAAAGGTAAGTCAACTAGACCTGATATCACTTTAGGTATATGTGGCGAACACGGAGGAGAACCATCTAGTGTTGAATTCTGTCATAAAGTAGGATTAAATTATGTATCTTGTTCTCCATTTAGAGTACCAATTGCTAGACTTGCTGCTGCTCAAGCGGTTGTTAAGGAAGACCAAAATTAGAACGCATAAGTGTGAAAATTATATTAAAAATTAAAAAGAACAGAAATGTTCTTTTTTGCTGTAATAAAAGGAATTAGTTAATGTTTTTAAAAATATATTTGTTGGAAATAGTGTAATTAGTTTTATCAAAGAAAATAAAATTACGATTAGAAAATAGTCGCAGTATAGTTAGGGTGACTATTTTTTGTTGGAAGAAATAAACATAAGAAAGGAGTGATTTATATGTATTATAGAAAACCAACATTAAAAAATCTTTCACAAGGAGCTCGACTTGAGTATGTTAGGAAATTAAGACACATGAATGAAGATGATGTTGCTGAATACTTTGAGTTCGGAGGAATGTATCCACGTAAAACGTTTAAAAGTTATGAAACTAACTATAGAGAACCGAGTAAAGAAAGACTAAAAGATATAGCAAAGTTATATGAAGTAAGTATTAATGCAGTTAAAAAATATGATTTTTCTAATCCAATAGATGTCATTTATAATTTGATGTGGTTAGAAGAAGAAATTCCATATTATGAAATAAATTTCGATTGGGATAGTTATGATCAAACAGAATACAATGAAATTGTTATAAAGACCATTAAAGAATGGCAACAAATGAAAGAAAAAAGGGAAAATTTAGAAATATCCGATGATGAATATCTTGAATGGAAATTAAATTTTGAAATAGTTAATGAAATAAAATAGGAAAAATTATGGTATAATTGTCATATAGAGTTGGAGGTAATAGTATGTCAAAGCAAAATATCAATAATGTTTTAAAATTATATAATGCCAATTATTATTCTGAACCAGTATTAGATGAAAATTTGTTAAAATTTCATAATGTGTTAGAAAACTATATTGAAAAAATTAAATTTGCCAATAATAATAATGAAAATGAAGAACATATAAAAAACATTGTAAACACCTTTTTAAAAGATAATTTTTATCAGGATAACAAATATTCAATTAATACTGATCAATATATTGATAGCACTATTAAAACAAATGGTGATTTAAATGTAATAATTGAAACTAAAAAAATAAAAAATAAAGCTGAAATGCTCGATGAAGATAATATTAATAAAAAAGCATTATGGGAATTAACATACTATTTTTTAGAATCTACTAGAGATACTTCAGAACAAAAAGTAAAAATGCATAAAAGGGTTGAATTAAGACGATTAATAGTAACTGACGGATTAAATTGGTTTATGTTTAACGCAAACGATTTACAAAGGTTTTGTGATGGTTATTTAGAAAATATGTACTTTAAGTATAAAAATAATCAACTTACATATGCAAAAGATATTTCTAAGTTTTATGAAGAAATAAAAGAATATTATGAAAAAATAAATATAAATGAAAAATTAGATTATTTATACTTTAATGTTCAAAATATTATTTCTAAAAAAAGATTTGAGAAATATTTATATAAGATATTTAATAGAACGTTCTTATTAAAAGAAAAATATACAGGTGTCATTCGTTCAAATACATTAAACGAAAAATTTTATCAAGAATTGTTATATATAATGGGTTTGAAAGAAGTGAAGGAGTCGGCTAAATCAAATAAAAATATAATCGTAATAGATCATACTATTAAAAACTCATTTGCTGATCAGTTATATCACAAATTTAAAGATGATAAAGACAGAAGTGAAGAAGAATCTATCGATAAAACATTTGAATTAATTATTATTTGGCTAGACAGACTATTATTTATAAAATTATTTGAAGGACAGTTAAGATTATTTAATGGAGATTCATCAAAATATAAAATTTTATCTAATGACAAGATTAAATCTTTTGATGATTTACAAAACTTATTTTTTAACGTGTTGGGCAGAAAAGAAAGAGAAGTTAATGAATTCTACAATTTGTTTTATGAGATACCATATTTGAATAGTTCTTTATTTGAACGTCAAGAAATTGAATCAGCTGATATTAATATTAATGAAATTAGAAATCTTCAAATAAAATTAAAGAATAATTCAGTTTTGGGTAAAAAAGGTAATACAGAAGAAGAATTATTAAAATATGTTATTGACTTCTTTAATTGTTATATTTTTGGTGCAGAATCTGATGAGGATGGTATTTACCATGAAAAAGATGACATTATTGATGCTTCAGTTTTAGGATTAATCTTTGAAAAAATTAATGGCTATAAAGATGGTTCATTTTATACACCTAGTCCAATTACTGAATTTATGGCTGGAGATATTATTAAAAAGACTATTATTGAAAAAATAAATAAAGAGTTAGAATGGGATTGTAAGGATATTGATGATATAAGATTTAAATTGTCATTTAATCCGAGTTTGGAATTAACTGAAAAAATTAATAAAATTGTAGATTCAATTACTATTTGTGATCCAGCTGTCGGTTCAGGTCATTTTTTAGTATCATCTTTAAATCAAATAATAGCAATTAAAGCAAGGTTGGGATTATATTTATTAATAATAGTAAAGAATTGTTAAGAAATTGCGAAATTTTTGTACAAGATGATACACTAAAAGTAACTGATGCTCAAGGTAATTTGTTTAGATATGATAAAAATAATTTAGAATCGCAAAAAATACAAGAAACTTTATTTAATGAAAAAAGAAGAATAATTGAACAATCATTATTTGGAGTTGATATTAATAGTAAAGCTGTTTATATTTGTCAATTAAGATTATGGATTGAACTGTTAAAAAATGCTTATTATAAAAACAACGTAATGGAAACATTACCAAATATTGATATTAATATAAAAGTGGGGAATTCCTTAATAAGTAAACTAGATTATACTCCTGGCTTAAAAATAGGATTTAGAAGTTCAATAGATAAAGATGAAAAAAATACTTTAAGAGAATATAAAAATGCTGTAAAAGTGTATAAGTCTGAAAATGATAAAAATAGAAAAAAACAGTTAAAAACAATAATTAGAATATTAAAAAACAAAATGTATTCCAATTATGTACAATTAACACTTTTCGGAGAAACTGATCAATTGAATAATTATCTTAAATATCAAGATGCATTTGAATGGGCAATTGAATTTCCAGAAATTATTTCAAATGATCTTGTATTCGAAGGATTTGATATAATTATTGGAAATCCACCATATGGACTCATCAATAAAAAACAAAATCAAACTACAAGTATAAATTCATCTATAAATCAATATGAATATTATAAGAATAGTTTATTGTATGCTCCGGCTAGAGGAGGAGTTATAAATATATATAGATTATTTATATGTTTATCTAATAAATTATTAAAAAGTGGAGGAAGATGTTCTTTGATTTATCCATTTGCATTTATGTGTGATTTAAGTGCTTTTGGTGTTAGAAAATATTTATTTGATAATACTAAAATAGATTTTATCGAAGCATTTCCAGAAAGAGATAATGCAAAAAAGAGAGTATTTGAAAATGTTAAAATGTCTGTTTGTATTACATCTTTCACAAAAATAAAACCTAAAAAAAATGCTTCATTTGATTTAAGAATAAATAATGATAGGTATGTTGATGAGAATAATGTTAAAACTCCTATTGAAATTAAATCAATTAATAAAATTTCTGAAAAAACTTTAAATATTCCATTAGTTGATGAAAAAGAATTAAAGTTATTAGAAAAGATATGTGAAGATTCAACTAGATTAATTGAGTATTCAAAATGTTATACAGGTGAAGTTGATATTTCATTACAAAAACAATTTATTACTTCAAATCCAGATATGCAACCATTATTAAGAGGTGCTCAAATTCAAAAATATGAAATAATTAAAGATATTAGTCAAGGAGAATTATTTTATTTATTAAAAGATAAATATCTAGATAATAATAAAGGTGAAAGAGCTGAACATTATAAGAAACAAAGAATTGGAATGCAGGGAATTACAGGTATTAATGAAAAATATAGACTAAAAATGGCGTACATACCAGAAAATAGTTTTTGTGCTAATTCTGTTAATTATTTAATACCAAATGAGAAATATATTTATTTTCTTATAGGTTTTTTAAATTCAAAAATAATAAATTGGTATTTTAAAAAGATGAGTACAAATAGTAATGTTAATGGTTATGAAATAGATGAATTGCCTATAAAGAATATTTCTGAAATAGACAGAAATTTGATAGATAACTATGCTAAAATAATCATTGATAATAATGATAAAGAAAAAATAGATATAATAGATAAGATATTATATAAAGCTTATAATTTAACAGATGAAGAAATACAGCTAATTGAAGATACATACAAATAATCAATGTCAAATGCGATAAAGAAGTAGGAATACTTCTTTTTCTTATGTCTAAAATCGCATCCTAATAATTATTTATAAAAAATGATAAAGTTTTTGTAGAGGTGATTTAATGAAAAGAAAGGTAGCAATATATGCAAGAGTTTCAACAGAACATGAAGCTCAATTATCTGCTTTAGATAATCAAGTCCAATACTATGATAGTATTTTAAAACAACATCCTGATTGGATTATATATGATAGATATATCGATGAGGGTATAACTGGCACTTCTACTAAGAAGAGAAAAAATTTTATGAGGATGCTAGAAGACGCTAAAGAAGGTAAATTTGATTTAATAGTCACTCGTGAAGTATCAAGATTTGCAAGAAACACAGTTGATACTTTACAAGAAACTAGGAGGCTAAAGAAGATAGGAGTTGAAGTTTATTTTACTGAAGATAATATATGGACATTTAATGATGAAGATGGAGAGTTAAAACTTACAATAATGGCAACACTTGCTCAAAATGAAAGTAAAAAAACTTCTCAAAGAGTAAAAGCTGGCCAAATGATTTCATTTCAAAATGGAGTGTTCTATGGAACAGGTAATATACTTGGATATGATAAAGTAGGTAAAGATTTAGTAGTTAATGAAGAACAAGCTAAAATAGTAAGATTTATTTATTCAGAGTATTTAAATGGTAAGGGAACAGTTTCTATAGCAGATGAATTAACAAGGAAAGAAGTAAAAACATCAACCGGGCTAACTAACTGGAGTCCGTCTTACATATCAAGAGTATTAAGAAACCCATTTTATTCAGGTACTATAGTTTATAGGAAATCATATATACCAGATTATCTAGAACAAAAGCCTAAAATGAATTATGGATAAGTAGAACAAGTAATTGTAGAAGGTAAACATGAGCCTCTTGTATCAAAAGAGGACTTTAAAAAAGTTCAGGAAATAATGGATGGCCATTCAAAACAGATTAAACTTGGTATCAGACGAGCTAAAGGAACAGCTAAAAATATTTGGAGTAAAAAGCTAATATGTGAATGTGGATCTAATTTTAATAGAAGAGTTTATCATAGGAATAAAACTAACACCACATTTTCTTATGTTTGCTATAACAGAAAAATGCATCATGATAGTAAATATAAAAATACTGATTATAAATCGTGTGAAGTAAAAGAAGTTCAAGAGTGGAAATTACAATTTATGGCTGAAGCAATTTTTACAAAGCTTACACAAGATACGGATAATAGAAAAGAATTAGTTAATAAATTAATGAATGGAGTGAAGATAGATGATCATCCAGAGAAGAAAATAAAACAAAGAATTGATAAATTAAATCAATTAATAAAAAAGGAAACAGCAAAATTAGATAAACTAATTGATACATATTTAGATGAAACAATAAATATAACAATGTATGATATATTCCAAAAGAAGTTATCAAATAGAATAGAAAAATATAAAATAGAAATTAGTGAATTAGAAAAAGAATATAAATCAATAGAACCATTAGAGGTAAGAATTGAAAAAGTAAAAAATAATATTCGTAAATTATTAGATATTAGTTATAATGGTGTTGATGAAAAAATAATAGAAGAATTTGTAGATAAAATAATAGTTCATAAAGATTATTTTGAAAGGAAATTAAATTTTATGAATGAAACAATAAAATTAGAGATTAGTGGGAAAAACAAATCTGATTGTTTTGTTGTAGAATATACAAAATAATGTATAATTTGTGCTATAATATCTATGAAATATGTACTAATATATTCAATAATACTAAATAATGTTGAGCAGGGGGATATTTTTATGGAATATAAAAATAGTTATATTTTTCTTAAAAGATCAAAAAAAGAAAAAAATACACTTAGGAAAGATAATGCAATTACAATAAATTTACCGCCATCATTTATGTCATTATTAAAAAAATCGTTTAAAAATATAAAATTTGATAATAAAAATAGTGATTTTATTAATAGTGGAAGTATTATGGTAAAAAAAAGAAATAAAGAAATAGAGGTTCAATTTAAATACTATAGTGTATGGGGAAACTATTATTTAGATATAATTATTAATTCTTCTAACATAACTACAACACTAAATACTTTAAATGAAATAAATGAGACATTAATAGCAAAAAATAATTATTTTGATGAGCACTATGTATCAATTATTTCTTATGATTACATATCAGAATACTATTGTAATAAGTTGTTTCCATTTTTAAATGAGTTTGAAAGAAAGTTAAGAAAAGTTCTTTTTAATATATATACTTTAAAATTTAATTTAAATTATTATTCAGTAATCCCAAATAAAGAACTACAAGATAATATGGAAAAGAAAACTAAACAGCTAAATAAAGAGTTAAATAGATTAAATAATGATAATGTATCTGTTAATGACGGTCTCATTAAATATTGGTTTTATTCATTGGACTATAGTGATATTGATAAATTATTATTTACTAAATACATATCATCAGAGGATGAAAGTAAGGTTCAAGAATTTTTAACTAACAATAAAGATCTAACAAAAATAGATGATAACGAATTAAGAAAAAAATTTGGATTATTAAAGCCTAGAACTGATTGGGAAAGATTTTTTAAAAACAAAAAAATAGATGATAATTTTCAAGAAATTTTAGATAAAATAAGAATTTTTAGAAATAATATTGATCATTGTAAATTCGTAGGAAAAAGGCAATATGATTAATGCTTAAAATTATTAAAACAAAATATAGAATCATTAGATACCGCTATTTCTGTTACTGAAGAGGAAGATTTCATTAATAAAAATTTAGAATTACAATTAGAATCAATAGATAGAATTTCAAAAATGTTAAGTGAAGTTGTTGATACATATAAACCGCTTATGGAAAGCCTAGAATTAATAACGCAACCAATGACAGACTTAAATAAGAAAGTAAGCATCATGTTAAGTTCATTATCATCTGCAGTTCCTAATATTCCAAGTATCGTATTACCTGAAATAGAATTGCCTAAATTTAATCTTCCGAATATTTTAAATGATATTGAAACAAGTGAAAACGATAAAAAATAAGTAATAAACAATAATTAATAATTTATAAACATTGTTTCAAACGGAATTTAAGATTCATTAATGAAATAATAAAATTGATGTTAAAAACGAGTTGATTTGTTTGTTTCTAGAATGTGAATAGAATTATTTCTAATTGAAATTAGGAAAAGTTTTGTTTAATTGATATAATGTAAAAGGAAGTGATATATAATGAGTTTGTCTGAACGATTAATATATTGTACAACAAAAATAATATCAGTTATTGATGAAAATCAGTATTCTACTGGAACAGGATTTTTTATGAATTTTAATGAAGATATTGAAAATGGCACTTGTCAACCTGTTATTATAACTAATAAACATGTAGTTAGAAATGCAAAAAAAATTATATTTTCGATATGCAAGGCTGATGAACAAAATAATCCACTAGATCAAGAAAAATTTACTATAACTTTAGATACTTTTAAAATAATAAGCCATCCATCTAGTGATGTTGATTTGTGTGCAATTCCAATTGCAGATGTTGATTCAAAAACTTTTCAAAATAATATAAAATTATTCAGAGGAAAGTTTAGCACGGATTTAATAATAAGTGAGGATGAAATAAAAAAATGTTCTGCAATGGAAGATATAATAATGATAGGATATCCTAATGGGTTAGAAGATTCTTATAATAATAAACCGATAATACGCAAAGGAATAACATCATCTCATATGAAGTTTGATTATAATGGTAAAAAAGAATTTTTAATTGATATGGCCTGTTTTCCAGGTTCTAGTGGTTCACCAATATTTTTTTGTAATGAATCTTCATATACCACAGGCAATAATGTGATAATAGGTTCAAGATGTAGATTATTAGGTTTGTTATATGCTGGCCCTCAATATACAAGTGTTGGAAAAATTATTTTTGAAAATATACCTACTAGTCCCAAAGCTGTGTTTAATATACCTAATAATTTAGGGTTAGTTATAAAAGCAGAAAGAATTAAAGAATTAGAAGAAATTATGAAAAATATGAAATAATAAGTTTAAAATACATCATTTTAGTCAAAATAGAACGGTATATCGTTCTTTATAGTATTCCTAAGTGTTGTGTGGTACAAGCGGTTGTAAAAGAAAATTAATTATTAAGACTGAATCAAAAGATTTAGTCTTTTTTGTGATATAATAACATTGTAAATAGTAAATTGAAAGTGAGTTGATTTTTGTATGTCAAAAAAAGAGTTTATAGAAAAATGGTTGCATGTTTTTGTTCCAAGTATGTCAAACAAAATATATAAAGAAATAATTGAAAAACAATATATTTGGCATGCTTTTAGTTTTGAAATTATAGAAAAAGAAAAATATTTAGTTGGTAACGAAGCAAGAACTGCATATGATTTGTGTGATAAAACAAATGCGATAGTATTTCAATTATGGGATAGCAAAGATTCAATAAAAATTATGAATGAACAATTTGATAACTCAAAAAAATTAGATTATTTACCTGAAACTTATATTGTTGCATGTGATTTTACTTGGACTTATATTAGCACACATGAAAATGATTGCCAAAGATTAGGTCCTTATTTTATGAAGTTATAAATTATATTAAGAATTTTATATAGTAAATAAACTTGAATTTGATGAGTTAGTTATATTAATTATGAAATTAATAATAATGAAGTTAATTTATATGAAGGTATAGTTGAATATAATAAAAATTATATTGACGTCGATTTTAAATTGACATCAAAAATGATGATTTTTTGAAAACCGAGATAAAAGGGAGTTTAATTAACGTAAGAAAAAACATATAATATATAAATAATAATATTGTGCTACAAATAGTTGTAAAAGAGACAATTTAATTGTCTTTTTTTATTTATATTTAAATAATTAAAAAATAATGTAAATAATTTACTTGTTTTATTTTATAAAATTTGATATACTTGTTACGATAGTTAGGAGTAAGATAATATGAATGTTTTAAATATAAATAAAAAAGCTTTTACATTGATCGAATTAATTGCAGTTATAATTATTTTATCTATTGTTTCTTTAATGGCAACTGCAGTTATTTTAAATGTAGTTGAAGATTCTAGAAAGCAAGCAGCTATAGTATCTATGAGTTCTTATCTTGATTCTGTTTCGCAAGAATATATTCAACAAAAATTAACAAATGAATCTTTTGATTCGGAAAAATATAGTGGAATGTATTATGTTGAATCTGATTTAATAACCAATTTAGTCTCTCCAGATTATTCTTTGATTGTTGCTATAAATGGTCAAAAGCCAAGTAATTCAGTTTCAAATTTTTTAGAGATTGATTCTAATGCAAATGTAGAAGAAGCTTGTATTTTATTTCAAAATTACTACGTATATTATAGAGATGGTAAATATGCAGCAAGTAAAAAAAATTGTGGTGATGCAGAAAGTGATTTAAATAAAGGAAATAATTCTAGTTTGGGAAGTTGTGAATTAGGCAGTATTTTTTTACAAGTTTCGTCATACGAAAACGTTGAATCAATGCCTAAAAATGGACAAAAAAACCAAATAGGTTTAATTAGTTCAAATTTAGTAACTGATTATTATATTGGAATGATTCAACCAACAAATGTAGTTGAAGGAATGGCATGGATTAAAATTGGTGACATAGGAGATAACAAAAATTCTTCATTAGTATCTGATCGTAGTCAAGTACCACTTGTTTCTTGTTCTCAATATATAAATCAAAATTGGGAAACAAAAGAATGCTATGTTTATAATGATGAATGGCATTTAATAAGTTCTTCATTTTCGGGAGATACAGAAGCACCTATAATAACAATAGATCCTGGAACTATAACGTTGACAATTGATGAAGTTGATGGTTACGATTTTATGACTGGTGTTAGTGCTAATGATAATATTTCATCACCAAATAATATTAATATAAGAATAGTTCAAAATACTATTAAAAATACTCCTGGAAGTTATTCAATTGTTTATGCTGCCCAAGATGAGGCAGGAAATATGTCAATTGCTGTTCGAACTGTGGTTGTTGAAAATAATAATTTTTCAATAAGTGTAAATAATGTTGCTGGTGGAACTGTAAATGTTGTAAATACAGCAAAATCGGGAAGTGTAGTAGAGTTTACTGCTGGTACTCAAAATACTGATTGGGATACCTATAGTTATTTGGGAATGAACATTAAAACTATGGGAGGACAAATATTACAAACATTAAGTTCAAATCAATTTACATTTGAGATGCCTGAACAAAATATTATTTTAGAACCTATTATTAAATTAGAAAAAACTTATTTAATAAAAAGTGGACAAATTAATACAAATAGAGTTATAGATTCAAAAGCTTCTTCATATACATTGCGAGAAGATTGGGCATCATGGAATTCAGATAATTGGAATCCTCATACTACTGGAGTACATACACAAATAGTTGGAAATGTAGATACAACAGGTGCAAAAGCAATTTACATTGATGGATCTGTATCTTGTTCTGGATGTAGTTATGGTTGTACTGTTTACGCTACTACTTCAATAGGTGGCACACAATTAATCTCAACAAGTTCAGCATATTCAAAAACTATATCAATTTCTAAATCAGGGACTCAACAATTATCAATAACAACTCAAGGATATGGAAGATCTGTATGTGCTACTTGTGTTAATCATGGTGTATGGACTCATAGTTTAAATAATGTATATATGACTTATTAAAATAATTTATTTAAAAATAAGATTTTATTGATAATTTCAATTTTATCTTATTTTTTTTAAAATTTTGGTATATTGACAATTTTATTTAATAGTGCTAGAATGATACAGCACAAAGGAGAGTTTACATATATGAATTTTAGTTATAAAGAAGCAGTCTTATCTAAAACAATAAGAAAATATGTTGTAAAAAACGGAAAAATAAATATATTTTATTTGGATGAATCTGTTGATATAATGCCTTATACTATTGAAAATGAAGAAAAAATACAACAAATGATGATTTTGCAAGCACTAGAAAGAAAAAATAGCAACATTGATGAAGCGATAGCAACTGATGCAACTGATTTTTATAACAAATTAACTGCAAATGTACTTTTTGATTTAGCTTCACTATTTGGAGTTACTTTCACAAGTATTGAAGAATTACATATTTTGTTAAATTGTGGAATAGCATTTTTAGCTGGTATTACTATTAATAATGGAATAGAATATATTTCTAATTTAAAAAAATTAGAAGAATTAGCAAAATATGATATTTTTTTAACAATTAGATTAGAGTTAGAGCAATACCCACAGTTATTAGATAGGTTTAAAAAATTAAGAAAAAGATTAAGCATAAATACAATTGATAGTTATTCGTTAAAAGAAATTGAAAAAATTAGAGAAAATTTAGAAATTTTACAATTACAAGATAATATTGCGTCAAAATTGAAAGTTTTAAATAATGAAAATCATAGTGTATAATAATACCAATATTAACTATTGTTCTTGAATTATATATTTAAAAATGATAAAATTAAATTGGGTGATAAAATGAAAATATTATGTTTAGGTCATGCTACCTATGACATTACATTACCATTAGATGAATATCCAATTGAAAACACAAAAAATAGGGTACAAGAAAGAATAGAATGTGGTGGTGGTCCAGCCAGCACTGCTGCATACTTATTAGGTAAATGGGGGGCTAATGTATATTTTGCTGGTATAGTTGGTAATGATTTTTATGGTCATAAAATAAAAGAAGAATTTGAAAGCGCCAATGTTAATACTGAATATTTAGAATTAAAAGATAATCATAGCACGACATCTAGTTTTGTTTTAGCTAATAAACAAAATGGTTCAAGGACAACCTTTGCTTATAAGCCAAAAAAAGTTGAAATGAATAAATTTGAATTAGATTTTGATCCTGATGTTATTTTAATTGATGGACAAGAATATGAAATGAGTAAATATTTATTGAATAAGTATCCTAATTCATTAACTATTATAGATGCAGGTAGAGATACTAACGAAGTAATTGAATTGTGTAAAATGGTTAAATGGGTTGCTTGTTCAAAAGATTTTGCAGAAAAAGTTACTAATATGGAAATAAATTACGATAATTTTGAAACACTTAAAAATGTTTATTCAAAGTTAAAAGAATTATTTAAAAATGAAGTTGTTATAACATTAGAAGATAATGGCTGTTTGTATAATTATGAAATTATTAAATCAGTTAAATTAAAATCAATTGATTCTACTGGAGCTGGTGACATATTCCATGGAGCTTTAACATATTATTTAGCTAATGGATATGATCCTAAATTTGCTCTACAACTTGCTAATTATGCAGGTGCTATTTCAGTTAGTAGGGTTGGTACTAGAAATTCAATTCCTTTAAAAGAAGAGATGGAAGCAGTATATAATGAATTTAAATAATTTAATATTTATTGATAATTTACCATCTTTAGATTTGCATGGTTTTGATCGTGAAACAGCTAGAGTTGCAATTAATGATTTTATTAACGATAATATTAAAATGAAAAATAAATTTGTTGTTATAATTCATGGAATTGGTAGTGGAATATTAAAAAATACGACTCAAAAAACATTATTACATAATAAGAATGTTATTGAGTTTAAAATACATCCTTTTAATATAGGATGTACTTTGGTTAATATTAATTTGACAAAATAAAAAAACATGCTATAATATATGGCACAACGGAGGAATATTAGATATTTATCTAATTTGACAAATAAAATAAATTATGGTAGTATATAGCCGTAAAAAGAGGGGGAATTTATATGTACGAAGAAAGAAAAAATACATTTAGTGTAAGAGACATTGTATTACAATTGTTAATGGTTATATTGTTTACTTTAATCATGATTTGGTTATTCCCAACAAAAAGTTATTTAAAAGATAATTTTGTAGGAAAAGAAGAATTACAAAGTGAAATAAGTGAACAATTACAATCAATTTATGGTAGATTATTTGCTGATAATATTGAAAGTATGCGTGATGCAGCTCAAGGATATTTCACAAATTCTAGATTGCCACAAAAAATTGGTGATTCTGTTACTTTAACTTTAGGAGAAATGCTAGATAAAAAATTAGTATTATCATTTAAAGATAGTAACAACGAAACATGTGATATTAATAAATCATATGTCAAAGTTACTAAAATGAATGATGAATATCAAATGAAAGTTCAATTATCATGTTCAGATTATGAAGATTATATCATAGTTTATATGGGATGTTATGATTATTGTGATTCTGATTTATGTATTAAAGATGAAACACCTACAACTCCATCTAAACCTGATAAACCAACAGATCCAGATCCAGAAACTCCAGTTGTAAACAAAAAATATGAATATGAATATCGTTTAGATGTTCAAAATACTTATTCTAATTGGGGCCCATGGTCAGCATGGTCAAAAAATAAAGTTTCAGCTAATAATTTAAGACAAGTTGAAATTAAGACTGAAGAAGAGATAACTGGTTATAGAACTGAAACTTATATTGATTATGAAACAGTAATTGAATATCAAACAAAAACTACTCAAGTTCAAACTGGTACTAGACCTGTTCCAAATGGTACATATGTTGTTGATTCTAGACCAGCAACTCCTAGTACTTCAGGTGGTGGATATGGAAGTTGGGTATATCAAGGATATGTAACTTCTAAATCAGCTTTATCAAGTAGTAATACTGTAAGATATGATTATGTTAGTCATAAAACAACTGTTGATTGTTCTAATGTTTGTCAAAATGTTACAGTTTATACATATAAAAAATATACAAGATCATATAATAGTGGTTCTACAACATATTCTTGTCCATCTGGATACTCATTAGAAGGTACAAATTGTGTTAAAAGAGAAACAAAATATACTTATGAACCTATTTATGAAACAGTAACTACTACAGTTCCAGTTGAAGTAAAAAAACCAGTAGAAAAAACAAGACAAGTTCCAATTAAAGAAAATGTTAAATATTATAGATATAGAACTCGTGAACAATTGACTGTTGCAGGTACTTATTATAAATGGAGTAGAAGTAAAAACGATAAAAACTTATTAGATCAAGGTTACTATTTAACAGGAAACAAAAGAGAAGTGTAAACTTACTTCTTTTTTGTTTGACTTTTAATAATGTTTATGCTAAAATTAAAGAGAATAGAGGAGAGTCGAGGTGGATAAGAAATGAAAGATAATTATCTATTTGAATATGTTAATGAAAATGAATTTAGGAAATATGAAAGATCATTAAAAAAATATAATATGTTAGCATACAAAAAATTGTATTTTTCATATTATCCATCATTTAAAGAAGGCAACTTTTTAGGAGAAATTGTTTCAACTAATGAACAAAATAACTCTAAAAATTATGAATTAAAATTACCAACAGATATTATGTTTTCAAAAGTACATGGTGATATAAAATTACATTATACAGTTTATTTTAATGAAAAAATAGTAATGTTAGATAAAATAACACCAGAAGGAATTTTAGGAGAGGGACATCAATCAGAATTGACAACATATAAAGGTGTTATGGTATCTAAAGAAAATCAAGAAAAAGACATGTTTAAAATAAATTTATTAAAAATGTTACAAAAATAAACACTAGATGATAGAAACATCTAGTATTTTTGTACAAAAAAACAACCAATAAAGGTTGATATTTATGCTTACTGGTGCGGATGAAGGGACTTGAACCCCCATGCCATAAGGCGCTAGATCCTAAGTCTAGTGCGTCTGCCAATTTCGCCACATCCGCATAAAGTGGTGGACCCTGTAGGACTCGAACCTACGACCGCCCGGTTATGAGCCGGATGCTCTAACCAACTGAGCTAAGGGTCCATGTACCAACTGATACTTCAATATAATAACATATTTATATATAATATGCAATATATTTTTAAAAATTTTTAATTTTTTTTAAAATTTGACAAAATTAAAAAAAATGCTATAATATATGACAACAACTGAGGAAAATTAGAAATTTTATCTAATTTGACAAACATATTTGTTTGTGGTAGTATATATGCCATAAAAAAAGAGGGGGAATTTATATGGAAAAAAATTATTATGAATTATTAGGTGTTTCAAAAGAAGCATCAACAGAAGAAATATGCGATGCATTTATGAAATTATCAAAAGAAAAATATCCTGATGGTTTCGGTGAAACTGATCAAGCTAAAAAAGAAGAATTTGGATTTGTATACGATGCATTCAAAACATTAACTGATGAAGAAACAAGAGCTGAATATGATAAAACATTAGAAAAAAGTATTGTTAAAAATTTAAAAGTTAATGAAAATGCTAAAGAAAGACTAAAAAACGAAAATGTTAAACTTGTTGCTATGTTGACAACTGGTGTATTAGTTGCTACTTTTCTTGGAAACTTATTTGGTAATGCTGTAAGCAATTGGTTTGGTAATAAAAATTCGAACAATTCTGAAGTTAATAATTCAACTTCAATTGTTAGTGAAGCTGATACTAGTGAACCAATTGTGGAAGAAAAATTATTGACTGCTGAAAATTTTGAAGAAAAAGTTCAAGAAATTTTAACTGATAATCAATCAAAAGGTTTAAATATAGATCCAACATTTATTAGATCTGCTTTATTTATTACTAATATTGACTACTTAGATCAAGAAGATATTAAAAAATTATATGGTAATACAGATTTAAATATGATTGAAGAAATTCAAAATATGTATAATTATACTTCTGCTGTAGGTACTCATAATAACAATGTTGCATTAGGTCAAGAAGAAGGTCAATATATTGCTTTATCAGACTTAGCTTATGATGAGCAAGATAAACTTATCTTAAGAGAATTAGATCAAGAATTTGTTGATTTAGTAAATGATTTAAAAAATCAAAATATGACTGATGAACAATTTCAAGCTTCATTTAAATATATTACTGAATTTTATACAGGAAAAAGTCCATTAGTTACTGATGGTGTAGAATATGATAATTATTCTTTAACATCAGGTGCTGGTTTATTATCTGAACAATATTGGCCAATGTTTTCTGTAAATTATGCTAGTAGTAAATTTATTACTAAAGAAAATATGATTGACATTAAAACTTTATCTGAAGGAACAGAAGAACAACCTGCAGTTATTAATGGTTCTAAATATTTAGGGGCTATTATCAATCATGAATCATTAGCTTGTTTAGAAGAAGAAAAAACTTTAACAAAAACGCAATAATGCGTTTTTTGTTTTATTTTATACCTTATTATGATATAATAGTAACAGGTGATTAAATATGAAGTTATATAATACTTTAAACAAAAAAATAGAAGAATTTAAACCATATAATGAAAATATGGTAAATATGTATACTTGTGGTCCTACAGTTTATCATTATGCACATATTGGAAATTTAAGAACTTACATATTTGAAGATATTTTAGAAAAAGGATTAGAATATGTTGGTTATAATGTAAAAAGATGTATGAATATTACTGATGTTGGCCATATGTCTAGTGATGCTGATACAGGTGAAGATAAAATGATTAAAGGTGCTCAAAGAGAACATAAAACAGTATATGAAATAGCTGATTTTTATACTAAGGCTTTTTTTGAGGATTGCGATAAATTAAATATCAGAAAACCTAAAATTGTTGAAAAAGCATCAGATCATATAGATGTTTATATTAAGATGATTACGAAATTATTGGCTGATGGATATGCATATATATCAAATGGAAATGTTTATTTTGATATTTCTAAAGCCAAAGATTATTATAAATTATCTGGTAAAAATCCAGACGAATTATTGATTGGTGCAAGAGATGATGTTGAGGAAGATATACATAAAAAAAATCCTTATGATTTTGGATTGTGGTTTACAATTAGTAAATTTGAAAATCAAGCCATGAAATGGGATAGTCCATGGGGTGTAGGTTATCCAGGTTGGCATATTGAATGTTCAGGTCTATCAATTAATTATTTAGGTGAATTTTTAGATATTCATTGTGGTGGTGTAGATAATATATTTCCACATCATACTAATGAAATAGCCCAATCAGAAGCTTATCTAGGCCATAAATGGTGTAATTATTGGTTACATGGTGAACATTTAAATGATGCTACAGGCAAAATGAGTAAATCTAAAGGAGAATTTTTAACTGTTTCATTATTGGAAAGTAAAGGTTATAATCCTTTAGCATATAGATTTTTTTGTCTTCAATCACATTATCGTAATCAATTAGTATTTACTTATGATGCATTAGATAAAGCTACTAGTACTTATAATAAATTATTAAATAAAATTAAAAATATTAAAGATGATGGAAATATTGATAATGATATATTAAAAAAATATCAAGATAAATTTAAAGACGCAATAAGTAATGATTTGAATACTTCTTTAATGTTAACTTGTTTATATGATATATTAAAAGAAGATACAACAGATAAAACTAAATTAGAAATAATTAAAGATTATGATAAAGTTTTATCATTAAATTTATTAGATAATGAAAAAAAATTAGATGAAGAATTAATAAAATATATTAATGAAAAATTAGAAGAAAGAAAGTTAGCTAAACAGAACAAAGATTATGAAAAAGCTGATAATATAAGAAAAGAATTAGAAAGTAAAAATATTAAAATAAAAGATACCAGAGAAGGTACAATATACGAGGTGATTTAATGGATTTATTTATATATTATGGATTAGGGTTATTAGGATTAATAATTGTTTTATGGGCACAATTTAATGTAACAGGTAATTATAAAAAATATAGAGGATATAAAGTAAAATCTAATTTAACTGGTCAAGAAGTAGCTAGAAAAATATTAGACGCAAATGGCTTAAAAGATGTTTATGTAGTTGAAACTAAAGGCGAATTAACAGATCATTATGATCCCTCTAGAAAAGTTGTTAGATTATCTAGTGCAATTTTCCATGAAGAATCTATTTCTTCCGTTGGTGTTGCCGCTCATGAATGTGGTCATGCTATTCAAGATAAAGAAGGATATACTTTTATGAGAATTAGATCTGCTTTGGTTCCTTTTGTGAATCTAGTTTCATATTTGGGTTATTTTGGGTTAATTATATCTATATTTGCAGGGTTAACTGGTTATTTAAAAATAAGTATCTTAATTTTAGGTGTCACTATTTTATTCCAATTAGTTACATTACCAGTTGAATTTGATGCTTCTAAGCGAGCAAAAGAACAATTAATTTCTTTAGGTTTAATTGACGATAATGAGCATGAACAAGTAAGCAAAGTATTATTTGCTGCTGCTATGACATATGTAGCAGGGTTAATTTCTAACTTATTACAATTATTAAGATTAGTTTTAATATTAAATGATCGAGACTAGTGGATTATTAGTTATTAATAAACCAAAAGATGTAACAAGTAGAGATGTAGTTAATGAAGTATCAAAAATTTTTAAAACTAAAAAGGTTGGCCATACAGGAACATTAGATCCTATTGCTACTGGTGTTTTAGTTTTAACTATTAATAAAGCTACTAAATTAAGTGAAATAATAACTAGTGAAGAAAAAGTTTATCAAGCAGAAGTTGTTTTAGGTATAAAAACAGATACTTTAGATATAACAGGTAATATATTAGAGGAATATAATACAAATTATAAAAAAGAAGACATTATTAAAGTGTTAGAATCTTTTATAGGAACTTATAATCAAGAAGTACCTATTTATTCTGCTGTTAAAATAAATGGTAAAAAATTATATGAATACGCTAGAAATAATGAAGAAGTTATTTTGCCTAAAAGAATGGTGACTATTAAAGAAATTAAATTAGATGAATTAAATTATATTGATAACAAAACAGTATTTAAATTTACTTGTAAAGTGAGTAAAGGAACTTATATTAGAAGTTTAATTAATGATATTGCAACCAAATTAAATACTATTGGAACAATGAAAAATTTAATAAGAATAGAACAAGGTAATTTTAACATTAAAAATTCTTATACTTTAGAAGATATTAAAAATAATAACTATAAAATAATACTAATTAAAGAAGCTTTAAAAGATTATTTTACTGTAAAAGTAGATGATAAATTAAAATTTAAAGTTATGAATGGTCAAATATTAGATAATATTTATAATCAAGAATATGTATTATTTATCGATGATGATGTAATTGGACTATATAAAGAAGAAGGAAATAAATTAAAACCTTATAAAATGTTTATTTAACTCTTTACTTTTTATTAAATATAGTGTATTATTAAATAGTACTTATTTCTAGGAATTAAATCTTCTCCGGTTTATTTCTTGGATTTGAGCAAATATATAAGAAAGGAGATTTATAAAATGGCTTTAACAAAAGAAAGAAAAGCAGAATTAGTTAAGAAATTTGGTAAAAATGAACAAGATACTGGTAGTATTGAAGTTCAAATTGCTATCTTAACTGATGAAATAAACACTTTAACTGAACATTTAAAAGAACACGATCATGATTTCCATTCAAGACGTGGTTTACTTAAAAAAGTAGGTCAAAGAAGAAGTTTATTAAATTACTTATTAAAACATGATGTAACAAGATACAGAAAAGTAATTAAAGAATTAAATTTAAGAAAGTAGGCACTCTTTTTAAGTGTCTTTTTTTATTAGGAGGAATTATGAAGAAAACATTTGAATTAGATTTTAGAGGAAGAAAGATTATAGTTGAAAATGGAGAACTTGCTAAACAAGCACATGGATCAATATTAGTAAGATATGGTGATACAGTTGTTTTATCAACTGTTGTTATGTCTAAAAATGTTAATTTATTAGCTGATTTTTTTCCATTAACAGTTTTATATAATGAAAAATTATATTCAGTAGGTAAAATACCAGGTGGATTTATTAAAAGAGAAGGAAGACCTACTGAAAACGCTACTTTAGCTGCTCGTATGATCGATAGACCAATGAGACCTTTATTTCCAGAAGATTTTAAAAATGAAGTCCAAATCGTAAATACTGTTTTATCAGTTGATCAAGATAATAGCCCTGAAATAACTGCTTTATTTGGTTCTTCTTTAGCTACTTGTATAAGTCAAGTGCCATTTAATGGTCCAGTAGCTGGAGTTAAAGTTGGAAGAGTTGATGGTAAATTTATTATTAATCCAACTGTTGAAGAAACTGAAAAATCTGATATAGATTTAACTGTATCTGGAACTAAAGAAGCAATTAATATGGTTGAAGCAGGCGCTAAAGAAGTTAGTGAAGAAGATATGCTTGAAGCTTTAATGTTTGGTCACGAAGCAATTAAAGAATTAATTGAATTTCAAGAAAAAATAATTGAAGAAATAGGTGTAGAAAAATATGATTATCCTAAATTGGAAATATCTTTAGAATTAACTAATGAAGTAACTGATTTAATTAAGGATGATATTGATAAAGCTCTAAGAATTAAAGATAAGTTAGAAAAATATGCTAAATTAGACGAAATTAAAGAAAATTTATTAGAAAAGTATACTGACGAATCTTTAAAGGAAGATGAATTAAAAGAATTATTAACTAAGGTAGCTAATATATTTGAGCAAGTTAAATATGATATATTTAGAAACATAGTTGTTAAAGAAAAAATTAGAGCTGATGGTAGAAAAATGACTGAAATAAGACCTTTATCTACTGCTATTGATTTATTGCCTAGAACTCATGGTTCAGCTTTATTTACAAGAGGAGAAACACAAAGTTTATCTGTAACTACTTTAGGTGCTTTAGGTGAACATCAAATATTAGATGGATTAGGAATTGAAGATTCTAAAAGATTTATACTACATTACAATTTTCCTCAATTTTCAGTAGGAGAAACAGGAAGATATGGAGCTCCTGGTAGAAGAGAAATTGGACATGGTGCTTTAGGTGAAAGAGCTTTATTACAAGTAATACCATCTGAAGAAGAATTCCCTTATACAATAAGAGTTGTATCAGAAATATTAGAATCTAATGGTAGTAGTAGCCAGGCAAGTATTTGTGCAGGTTGTATGAGTTTAATGGCAGCTGGTGTTCCTATTAAAGCACCTGTAGCAGGTATTGCTATGGGATTAATTACCAGTGGTGATGATTATACTATTTTAACTGATATTCAAGGGTTAGAAGATCATTTAGGAGATATGGATTTTAAAGTAGCAGGTACTAAAAATGGTATTTGTGCATTACAAATGGATATTAAAATAAAAGGTATAACTAAACAAATTCTAAAAGAAGCTTTAGCGCAAGCTCATAAAGCAAGATTAGAAATATTAAAAGTTATTGCTAAACAAATTAAAGAACCACGTAAAGAAGTAAGTAAATATGCACCTAAAATGATGACATTTAATATCGACCCTAATAAGATCAAAGATGTTATTGGTAAAGGTGGAGAAATGATTACTAAAATTATTTTAGAAGCAAGTAATGTAAATACTGTAACGGATATTAATGCTGTTAAAGTTGATTTAGAAGATGATGGTAGAGTAATTATTTATCACACTGATAAAGATATAATTGAAAAAACAGCTAATATGATTAAAGATGTAGTTAAAGAAGTTGAAACTGGAAAAATTTATACTGGTAAAGTTGTAAAAGTTGAAGACTTTGGATGCTTTGTTGAATTATGGCCAGGGGTTGAAGGATTAGTACATGTTTCTCATTTAGCTAAAGAACGTGTTGAAAAACCAAGTGATGTAGTTAAAGTTGGAGATGAAATAATAGTTAAATCATTAGGATATGATAAAAAAGGAAGACTTAATTTATCACGTAAAGAAGCTTTAAAATAGGATATATTAAATGATAAATATAGAAAATATAAATGAAAATATTAGAAATTATTTAGAAGATATATATATTACTTTACAAGATAAATATGGTGATGACGCTGGAATTAAATATTATGAATTATTAGATGAATTAAAAGATAATAAACCGAATGTATATGAAATAATAGTAAGCATAATGTTTTTGGATACTATAAGATTATTGATTGATAAGTATAATAAAAATTTTATAACAGAAGAAGAAAAAATAATTTTAGAATATTTAAAAGAATTAAATAATATTGATGATTTATTAGAAGAACTTGAAGAAAATAAAAATTTGTTAAGTATTATAATAAATGGTCCTTTTAAATTTAATCGTTTAAATGTTAAAGGAAAAGCAACAATGTTATTAGTAACACCTATAGAATATGCCAATCAGTTTAATAAATTTCATTATTTAGAAATGATGTGTACTTTTAAAGAAAGAACAAAAGAAGAAATAATTAATTTATACAAAGAAACAAAAAGTTATCAAGATGTTTTAAATGTTGTAGATGTATTATATTTAGGAAATATAAAAGGTTTTTCAAAATTATTATTATTTATGATTAGAACATTTTATAAATGGAAAAAAGTTATTTTATTAACACATCCAGAATCAATATCAAATAAAGAAATTGATCTAATAAACATTATTGAAAGTAATAGTATTGATGATGCTATTTATAAAATTTCTTGTGATTTTGATTTGATTGAAATAATAGTTGAAAGTTTTATATTTTATGAAACAAATGATATGTCATTCAAAGAAGAAATTGAAGAATTATATAATAAATTAGTTTCTGATGAAATTAAGATAAAATTAAAAGAAGTATAATTATTTTAACAATTCATATACTTCTTCTAAAGATTTATCTTTTTTATTTTTGTAAAAAGGTTTTAAATGAAGATGAAAATGTTTTACTTCTTGAATATCACCACTATTTTGAATAAGAGTTAATCCATCACAATTTAATTTTTCTTCAATTCTTTTTTTAAGTAGTTTAGCTATTTTCATTATATGTTTTAATATTTCAATATCGATATCATCTAAATCTAAATAATGTTTTTTAGGTACAATTAAAGTATGACCAACACTATCAGGATTAATATCTAAAAAAGCATATACAACATCATCTTCATATATTTTATATGATGGAATTTCCTTATTAATAATTTTACAAAATAAACAATCCATATTTTTACCTCCATTATAATTATATCAAAAAAAATCTAGTTTATCTAGATTTCGTGAATATCTGCGAATATTCTATATTAATATTGATTAAATATTAATAAAATTATGCAGTTTTACTTAAAAAATAAGTTTTTTTAGTGTATAATTATATTGGTGATATTAATGCATGTACTAAAAATTGAAAATTTAACTGTTGAAATAGAAAATAAAACAATATTAAAAAACTTTAATTTAGAAGTTAAATCAGGAGAAATACACGCTATAATGGGGCCTAATGGAACTGGTAAATCTACTTTATCAAAAGTTATAATGGGAGACCCAAATTATAAAATAATTGAAGGTACTATTAAGTATGATGATACTATAATAAATGAATATACAACAGATGAAAGAGCTAGATTAGGTCTATTTTTAAGTATGCAAATGCCTTTAGAAATAGAAGGTGTTACAAATGCAGATTTACTTAGAACAGCTTGTCATATAAAAGAGGGAACTAATTTTAAATTATTTGATTTTATCAAAAAATTAGAGAATAATGTTTCAAAATTAAAAATGGATAAAGAAATGATTCATCGAAGCGTTAATGTTGGTTTTTCTGGTGGTGAAAGAAAGAAAAATGAAATATTACAAATGTATATGTTAGAACCTTCTTTAGTTATTTTAGATGAAATAGATTCTGGACTTGATGTTGATAGTTTAAAAATAGTTGGAAATAATGTTATGGATTATTTTAAAGAATATAAACCTATTTTAATTGTTATTACTCATTATCAAAGATTACTAGATTATATAAAACCTGATTATGTTCATATATTAAAAAATGGAAATATAATTAAAAGTGGTGATAGTAGTTTAGTTAAAGAAATTGAAACAAATGGTTATAATTCTAGTGAATTTGCTATAAAGGAAAATAACAAAGATGAATAGAATAATAATATCTAATAATCAATTTGATTTAAACAATATTGAATATAATTATAAAGAAGATTTAATAAGTAAATTAAACTTAAAAGTTATAAAAAATACAAAATTAGAATTAATAATCGATAAAGAGATTAAATTAGATATAAATATTGAGTTATTAGATGATGTTAAATTAGATTTTGTTATAATTAAAAAAGCTAAAACCAAAATATTAACTAAATACAAATTGAATGAAAACAGTATATTGAATATAACTGAAATAAGCGATAGCGATATTATTAATGAACGAAATATTATTAATTTAAACGGCAAAAATTCTAAAATTAATTTTATTTTAAAAACTGTTTGCAAAAATAATGAGAAATATGATATTGTAATTAACCATAATAATATTAAAACTGAAAGCAATATTGTAACTAATGGTGTTAATATAAGTGGTAATTTATATTTTACTGTTACCTCATATGTACCAAAAGGAATTAAAAAATGTATAGTCAATCAACAAAACAGAATAATCAATTTAACAGATAATGAATGTTTAATAAGACCTAATTTATTAATAGATGAGGTAGATGTAATAGCTAATCATAGTGCTTTAATTGGTTCGTTTAAAGACGAAGAGTTATTTTATATGCAAAGATTAGGTATTGATATAGCTACTGCTAATAAATTATTAATAGAAGGTTTTATTAAAAGTAAAATAAATAAAAATCTAGCAAATCATTTTAAAAAATATTGGAGGTGATTAAAATGAATCGTGAGGATTTTAATATATTAAGTAAAAATATTATATATTTAGATAATGGAGCTACTTCATTAAAACCAAGATGTATAGCTAATAGTGTTTCAGAATATTATAACAATTATAGTGCTAACGCTCATCGCGGTGATTACGATTTATCATTAGAAGTTGATAATAAATATGAAGGTACGAGAACTTTGGTAAAAGATTTTATCAATGCTAGAAAAAATAAAGAAATAATTTTTACTAGTGGAGCTACTGATTCATTAAATAAAATAATATTTGGATATTTTAGAAATTACTTAAAAGAAGATGATGAAGTTTTAATAACTAAAAGCGAACACGCATCTAATGTATTACCTTGGTTTGAATTAAAAGATGAAATAAATATTAAAGTAAATTATATTCCTTTAAGTAATTTAGAAGTAACTTTAGATAATGTTAAAAATAGTATAACAGATAAAACTAAAGTAATAAGTATTGCTCATATTACTAATGTAGTAGGGGATATTAGACCTATTAAAGAAATAATTAAATATGCTCATAGTAAAAATATATTAGTTATAATAGATGGTGCTCAAAGCGTTGCTCATACTAAAATTGATGTTCAAGATTTAGATATAGATTTTTTAGCTTTTTCTGCTCATAAGATGCTAGGCCCAACTGGTGTTGGAGTTTTATATGGTAAGGAAGAATTATTAAATAATATTAAGCCAATTATATTTGGTGGTGGAATGAATGCTAGTTTCCAATTTGATGGTACAAGAGTATATAATGAATTGCCATCTTTGTTGGAGGCAGGTACACCTAACATAGCTGGTGTAATTGGTTTAGGTGAAGCTATCAAATATTTAAATAATATTGGAATGGATAATATAGCAAAATATGAAAAAGATTTAAAAAAATATGCTGTTAATAAATTAAAAGAAGTAAAAGATATTATTATTTACAATGAAAATAGTGAAAGTGGTATTATAACTTTTAATATTAAAGATATATTTGCACAGGATCTAGCCATTTATTTAAATAAATATAACATTTGCGTAAGAGCTGGTAATCATTGTGCTAAAATACTTAAAGATGAAATAGGTATTAAAAACACATGCCGTGTAAGTTTATACTTTTATAATACTAAAGAAGAAATAGATTATTTAGTAAATGTTTTAAATAATAAAAATATTAAAGATGAAATTATCTAGAAAATTTTGTCTTTTTTTGTTATAATTAAATAGTGATGATTATGAAGAAAATATTATTAATATTACTATTATTACTAACAGGTTGTAGTAAACAAGAATATAGTAAAAATTTATTTTATATGGATACAGTTATAAATATCAAATTATATAATGTTAATGAAAAAAAAGCTAATGAAGCATTTGATTATTTAGATAGCCTATATCAAAAATACGAAAATTTAACTGATTTTTATGATTCGAACAGTGAATTATCAAAATTAAATAATGATGTTAATTATAAAATATCTAGTGAACTATTAGATTTAATTAAAATTGGATATGAGTGGAATATTAAAACAAATGGATTATTAAATGTTAATATCGGTAATTTAACTAAAATATGGCATGATTTTAGAGAAAATCCTGTTAGTTTACCTAATTTAGATGATGTTGAAATAGAAAGTTTAAAAATGGAAAATGATAAGATTTTAAATGATAAAGTTAACATTGATTTAGGTGCTATTGTTAAAGGATATGTTACAGAAAAAGCAGGTAACTATTTAGAAAGCGTTGGTATAGATTATTATTTAATTAATGCTGGTGGTAATGTTAAAGCTGGAAAAAGTAATAAGGGTTATTATAATATTGGTATTGCTAGTCCTATTAGTAATGAAACATTTGAAGTTGTTAAAAATGAAAATATTAGTGTAGTAACTAGTGGTGGATATGAAAGATTTTATGAATATAATGGTGTAATGTATCATCATATTATTGATCCTAATACTTTATATCCTGCTAATAATATGAAAAGTGTAACTGTTATAGGTGAAGATAGTGGTTTATGTGATATTTTATCAACTACTTTGTTTTTAATGGATATAGATGAAGGTAAAGAATTTATAAAAGATTATGATGTAAAAGTTATTTGGTTTACTAATGATAATCAAATTATAAAAAGTGATAATTATGAATAAAAATGATATAAAATTAGTAGTTATTGTGTTGATTGTTATTGTTTTATTGTTTTCTTTAACATTGTTTAGAAAAAAAGCTAATATTGCTAATGTATATTATGAAAATGAATTGATATTAGAAATAGATTTAAGTATAAATAAAACTTATGAAGTAGATGGATATAATGGTAAAGTTAAAATAGAAGTATTAAATAATCAAATAAGAGTAGTTGAAGAAAATAGTCCATATCATTTATGTTCTAAACAAGGATTTGTTTCTAAAAGTGGAGAATCAATTATATGTTTACCAAATAAAATAATAATTGAATTACCTAGTGATGAATTGGATGCTGAGGTGAGTTAATTTGAAAAAATTTACAAGATTATCAATGTTATTAGCTTTATCTGTTGCATTAAATATAATAGAAGCGAGTTTGCCATTGTTTAATGGATATATTCCAGGTTTAAAGTTAGGATTAGCTAATGTTGTAACATTGTTTATAATTTATCAATTTAGTTTAAAAGATGCCTTTTATGTTGGTATTTTAAGAGTTTTTTTAGTAGGTATTTTAAGAACAGGATTATTTAGTACAACATTCTTTTTTAGTTTAAGTGGTGTAATATTTAGTATAATATGCATGTATTTAGCTAAAAATTTCTTAAAGTTATCTATTGTTGGTGTTAGTATAGTAGGTTCTATTGCTCATAGTACAGGACAAGTTTTCACTTCCATATTACTGTTACAAATGAGTTCAATGATCTATTATTTGCCTTGGTTATTATTATTTTCTATTCCAACAGGTATTCTAGTTGGTTTGATTTGTAAACAATTGCTAAAATTTTATGATGAGGTCTTGTCTTTTGAATAAAAATATTTTATAATTTAATTATAGGAGGATTATATATGAAGAAACTTTTGAGTTTATTATTAGTTACAGTTATGCTTACTGGATGTGGATCTAATTCTTTAAAAGAAGGAACATATGAAGGTAGTGCAGTTGATAACTATGGTGGTCAAGAAAATACTGCAACTGCTAAAGTTACTATCGATAAAGATGGTAAAATCACAGATGTATATTTAGATACTACTTATATTCATAATGGTGAAGAAACTACTAAAAAAACACTAGGTAATGAATATGGTATGAAAAAAGGTAATAGTGACTATGGCCAAGCTGATTATGAATGGTTTGAACAAGTTGAAGCTTTAGAACAAGCAGTAATTGATAATCAAGGAATTGATTTCTTAAATGTTGATGAAGATGGTTATACTGATGCTGTAAGTACTTGTACAATCAAAGTAGATGCACTATATAAAGCTTTAGAAGATGCTTTAAATAAAGCTAAATAGATTTGATTTATTTCAAATCTTTTTTCATTTATATTTCACATTTTTAGTGTATAATAAAATAGAGGTGAGACAATGAAAGTATTAATTGTAGACGATGAAGAAAGAATTAGAATTTTAATAAAAGAATATTGTTTAAATGAAAATTATGATGTTTTAGAAGCATCTGATGGTAAAGAAGCTTTAGATATAATAAAAAATAATAAAGTTGATATTGTAATATTAGATATAATGATGCCTAATATGGATGGATTAACCGCTTATAATGAAATAAAAAAATATAATATTCCCACAATTATTTTATCAGCTAGAAATGAAGAATATGATAAATTAATAGGCTTTGATTTAGGTGTAGATGATTATGTAACTAAACCGTTTAGTCCTAAAGAATTAATGGCGAGAATCAAAGCTGTTACTAAAAGATTTAATAATTTAACAGATACTTATATATATCAAGATTTAAAAGTTGATTTTAAAGGACATGTTGTTTATATTAAAGATGAAGAAATTAAATTAACACCAAAAGAATATGATTTGTTAGTTTATTTTATAAACAATAAAAATGTAGCTTTATCAAGAGAAGAATTATTATCTAAAATATGGGGTTATGATTTTTTTGGAGATGATCGAACTGTTGATACTCATATTAAAATGTTAAGAAATAATTTAGGTGAATATCGCGATTTGATTCAAACTGTAAGAGGAATGGGTTATAAATTTGAAATTAAATAATTCTTTAAAATCTCATATTTGGTTATATTTAATTATATTTACTTTGATGATAGTATTATTTTTATGGTTATTTCAAGTAATTTTTATTAATAAATACTATGAACTTAGTAAAGCAGATCAAATAAAAAAAACAACCTTAGAAATTATTAGAAATTATGATGAAGATGTCGCATATTTAGATAAAATTTCTTATGAAGATAATGTTTGTATCGAAATAGTTAAAAATAGAATGACTATTTATAGTTCAAATGAATCAAATAGAGGATGTTTAATAAGCAATTATAAATATAAAAATGATTTTTTTGATAGTGATATTGATGAAAAAACATATAAATTAATAAATCCATTATTTGATACAAAAACTTTAATATATGCCAAAAAATACAATGATGATATTACAATATTTGTTAATGCGTCTTTAGAACCATTAGATAATACTATTTCTATATTATCTAATCAACTAATCATTGTAACTATTATAGTTTCTCTTTTAGCTTTTGTTATTGGTTATTTTATCTCTAAAAGAATTAGTAAACCTATTGAAAAAATGAATAAGAATGCCTTAAAATTAGCTAATGGTAATTATAATTTTAAATTTGATAATAATTCTAAAATATCAGAAATAGATGAACTTGCTAATACATTAAATTATGCTAAAAATGAATTAGAGCATACAGATGAATTAAGAAGAGATTTACTTGCTAATGTATCACATGATCTTAAAACTCCACTTACTATGATTAAAGGTTATGCAGAAATGATTAGAGATTTAAATTATGATAATGAAGAAAAAAGAAATGCTAATTTAAATGTTATAATCGAAGAATCAGAACGTTTAAACGTTTTAGTTGAAGATATCTTAACTTTATCTAAAATTCAAGCTAATAAAGATACTATTAATAAAGAAGAATTTGATCTAGTTACATTAATTAATAATATTATTAAAAGATATAGTATTTATAAAGAAACTGAAGGATATATCTTTGAAGTAAATACTCCTAAAGAAGTTATTATAAATGCTGATAAAAAGAAAATAGAACAAGTTATTTATAATTTAATTAATAATGCTATAAATTATACTGGTGAAGATAACAGGGTAATTATAAATGTAATTAAAGACAAAAAAGTACGTGTTGAAATTAAAGATACTGGTAAAGGAATTAAAGAAGAAGATTTACCTCATATTTGGGAAAAATACTATCATTCTAAGAAGAAACATAGAAGGAATGTAATTGGTACTGGCATTGGTTTAACGATTGTTAAAACGATATTAGAAAGTCATAATTTTAAATATGGTGTTGTTAGTAAATTAAATCAAGGAACTACATTTTATTTTGAAATAGAACAAAAGTCAAATAAATTTGACTGCATCTAATCTCACAATTAGATATTTCTCCTTCTTCGGTGGCTTTTGCTTTTTCCTCCAGAGACTAATTTCCGATAGTCGCTACCGTACTTATTTATTTTTAATTTTTTGCAGTGAAATTTTTTTGATGTTTGTTCTATATAAACAACTTAGTATTATTTATTAACCCTTCCCACATTATATTTATTGCTGCATTGATATCTCGATCATTTTCATTGTTGCATTTTGAACATGTCCATTTTCTTTTGTTTAAGTCTTTTACTTCATTATTTTTATTATTACAATGACTACATATTTGGCTACTTGGGTAATATGTATTTATTTGATAAAAATGTTTATTTTGCCATTTACTTTTGTATTCTAATTGTCTTATTATTTCACTTAAACTTGCATCAGAAATATATTTGGACATTTCTTTTTTTTCAATCAATTTTTTTGTTTGTAGGGTTTCAGTTATTATTAAGTCGTTACTATTTACTATTTCTTTTGTTATTTTATGTATTATGTATTTTCGCGCATTTTTTAATTTCTTATATGTTTCTTTTATTTTGTTTTTTATTTTATAATAATTTTTGCTACCTTTTATTTTTTTACTTAACCATTTTTGTAAGTTTTTTATTTTGTTTTCATATTTTGTTATATATTTTTTGTTTTCGTATTTTTCACCAAAACTTGTTATTACTAAATCTTTTACTCCTAAGTCTATTCCAACTATTGTTTTTGGTATTATATTTTTCTTTTCTAAATCTTCTTCATATAATACTGATACATAGTATCTATTTATTTCTTTGCTTATTGTTGCGTTTATTATTCTTCCTTTTATTTCTTTTGTTTTTCGATATCCTCTTATTTTCATATTCTTTAATTTTGGTAAGGTGATTGTTTTATTTGTCATATCTAATTTAATATTTTCATATATTCTATTTTTATAATTATTTTTTATATAGTTTGTACGATAACTATTTTTACTGTATTTATCTTTATATTTTGGATAATGTTTGGTTCTATAAAAATTTTTAAAAGCTGTTTCTAAATCAAATATAGTATTTGCTAGAGCCATACTATCTACTTCTATTAACCAAGGGTATATTTGTTTTAGATGTGGTAATTCTTTTAAACAATCTTTTTTTGATTTTGTTATTTTATTTGTTTTATATAATTGTTCTTTTTGAGATAAAAAAGTATTATAAATAAATCTAGTACATCCCAAAGTTTTATTTATTAATTCTTGTTGTTTTTTATTTGGATATAATCTAAATTTATACACCTGATACATCTTCACTATATCACCACCTTGCTGTAATTCTATCATACAAACATATGTATGTCAATATTTTTATTTAAATTTTTGCAAAGCACTTTCCTAGTATATAAAAAAAACATTTTTTAATGTTTTTTTAATTATAATATGTTATAATTAATAGTAGGAGGAATATATATGGAATTAAGAGAAGTTTATTCTAAAATGTTTGGTTGGATGTTTGTGGGATTATTGGTAACATTTTTAACAGGTTATGTAGTATCTAATAGTTATGATATTTTATTGTTAGTAGCTCAAGTACCTTTTATTGTTTATGCAATTATTGAAATTGGATTAGTTATATTCTTTTCCCTTAAAATAAGAACTATGAGCAGTACTACTGCTAAAATATGCTTTTTACTTTATTCATTTGTAACAGGACTTACTTTTTCATTTCTATTTTTAGTTTATGAGTTATATTCAATGATTTATGTGTTCGGAATAACTGCATTATTATTTGGTATATTTGCACTAATAGGACATTTTACAAATATTGATTTAAGTAAATTTAGCACATTTTTATTTATGGGTTTATTAGCTATTGTTATTTGCAGTTTAATTAATATGTTTATAGGTAATGAAACATTTGATTTGATTTTAACTATAATAGGCATTGTTATATTTTTAGGTTATACAGCTTATGATATTCAAAAAGTAAAATACAATTTAGATACATTCCCACAAGATAATTTAGCCATTTTTGGTGCATTAGAACTATATTTAGATTTTATTAACTTATTCTTAAAACTATTAAGTTTATTCGGTAAGAGAAAAGATTAAATAAAGTTTGACAGAATTAATTATATGTTATATAATGTATATAGATGAAAGAAATTTCATATAATAAAAGAGATACATTTAATATTGCAGTATTAGATGTTTGCTCAAATTTTTGGGAAAACACCGATTTCAATGATGATTCGGTGTTTTGTTTTCTAATCTTTGTTTTTTAAAGCAACAACTGTATAAAATACAATCATTGCGAATACAACGACTAATTGCATCTTTATTCCTTTAGTTTAATTTAAAATTCATAAAGATCACCTCCGTTTCATACGGAGCAAAACACCTAACTATTAAATATATCTCATATTAATTATAAATTAATTAGCATATTTTATCAACTATAAATTTACTTTTATTTTTGCTAAATTTATAGTATAATGAAGTAGGTGAGTGGTATGATATATATATTATATGGA
>ERZ1643251.123-NODE-123-length-134782-cov-23.876929_pt1 | contig 134782 bp, 137 predicted proteins | sample MGYA00579261_ERZ1643251 | MGnify/ENA primary metagenome ERZ1643251 (study PRJEB29033, sample SAMEA4952267) | chicken gut metagenome | biome: Broiler Chicken; feature: Gastrointestinal Tract; material: Caecum | place: Ireland | collected 2018 | study: Broiler... | reverse complement strand
CTGACCGGGAAAACTTTATATTTTTTCACTGTCCTCTTGACGGGGAGCGGTTCATGGTCCGGGGAGTCTTTTTTCAGCGTGTCGAAAAGTTCGACACGCTTCTCGAAAATGCCAGCATTTTCTCGAAAGGATGCAGCCCGCTGCATGCATAATTGGGTCAAAGGGCGACCCAATTCCACACTGGCGGGCTGAGAAGTGTTTTTTCCGATGCGCATGTCCCCGGAAAAAACGGATTTTGATTGATTTTCCCGCCCCCACGGGCGGGAAAACTCTGCCGAGGGCCTTTTATATATGCAAGATCAGCTATTCTTCTTACATCGGCATGAGGCTTTTGGCAGTCTTTTTGTGCATGTTTTCTCATTACGTGCAAAAACATGTAAACATATGGAATAATTTTGTGCAAAATGTGAGGAAAAGAAAATTGCCATCTGTCCATCTGCGTGATACAATAGACCACAATGGAAAGACATTAGCGATGTGCTTAGCAAAAGGAGGATCCATGTATGTCGCAGAGACCCAGGTATTTCATTGTGGAGGCATCCGCATTGCCGGAGATCTATTTGAAGGTGGCGGAGGCCAAGCGGTTGCTGGAGACCGGCGAGGCACAGACGGTGAATGCCGCCACCCAGCGGGTGGGCATCAGCCGCAGTGCGTTTTACAAATATAAGGATGCGGTGCGGCCGTTTCGTGATATGCTCCACGGTCGGATTGTCACCATCCAGATCCTGCTGCGCAATCGGCCGGGAGCACTTTCCGGCGTGCTGAATATGTTTGCAGATTGGGGGGGCAATGTCCTCACCATCAATCAGGCCATCCCGGGCGGCGAGTCTGCGGCGGTGACTCTGGGTCTGGAGACTTCGGGTTTGAGCATGGAGCTGGAAGATCTGCTGGCCACCTTGCGGGATTTGCCGGAAGTGCTGCGTTGTGAAGTGTTGGCCGGATAAGACAAGGATGAACGAGGTGAACAACATGGTAAAAGTAGCGATCTTGGGCTACGGCACCGTGGGGTCCGGAGTGGCTCAGGTGCTGTGTCAAAATAAAGATGCCATCGCCCGCAGTGTAGGGGACGAGGTGCAGGTCAAGTACATCCTGGACGTGCGGGACTTTGACCAGTCGCCCTATGGTGGTACCTTTGTGAAGGACTTCTCGGTGATCGAGGAGGACCCGGAGGTGTCCGTGGTGGTGGAGACCATCGGCGGAGCCACGGTGGCTTTGAACTTTACCCAGCGGGCTCTGAGCGCGGGCAAGCACGTGGTGACCTCCAACAAGGAGCTGGTGGCCTGTCACGGGCTGGAGCTCACCCGACTGGCTCAGGAGAAGGGCGTGTGCTACCTCTTTGAGGCCAGCGTGGGCGGCGGCATTCCCATCATTCGCCCCTTGACCATGTGTCTGGCGGCCAACCAGATGGAGGAGGTCTGCGGCATCCTCAACGGCACCACCAACTATATCCTCACCCGGATGATCGGGGCGGGGCTCTCCTTTGAGGCGGCCTTGAAGGAGGCCCAGGAGAATGGATATGCCGAGCGGGACCCGTCGGCGGACATCCTGGGCTATGACGCCTGCCGGAAAATCTGCATTTTGGCGGATCTGTCTTTCGGCAAGAATGTGGACCCCCAGCTGGTGCCCACCGAAGGCATCACTGGTATCACCCTGGCGGATGTGGACTATGCCGACGGTGCAGGCAAGAAGATCAAGCTGCTGGGCCGGGCGCTACGCCAGCCGGACGGACGGGTGTGTGCCTATGTGGCGCCCCATCTGGTGGATGGCAGCCACCCCCTGGCTGGCGTAGAGGATGTGTTCAATGCGGTGCTGGTGAAAGGAGACGCTGTGGGCGAGGTCATGTTCTACGGCCCCGGCGCTGGCAAGCTGCCCACCGCCTCCGCTGTGGTGGCGGATGTGATGGACATTGCCCGCTCTAAGGGGGCCCGTCCCCCCATCACCTGGGAGCAGGGCGATGACCAGACGCTGTGCGGCACCGACGAGCTGGCCAGCCGCTTTTACGTGCGGGTTCAGGCGGGGGCGGACGCTCTTCGCACCCACGTGGGCGAGATCAAGCTGCTTGCTCGCAGCGGGGCAGCAGCCGGTGAGACCGCCGGTATCACCGAGCAGGCCATGACCGAGCAGCAGCTTCGCTTCAAGCTGGAGGGGATGGAGGTACTCTCCCTCATCCGCGTGCTCAACTGACCCGCCAGATCGGCATAGTATAGGGCAGAATACAGCCCGAAAGGATTGAATGTGCAATGGCATTAATCGTACAAAAATTCGGAGGTTCCTCGGTGGCAAATGCGGAGCGTGTGCGCAATGTGGCCCGCATCATCACCGACGCATACAAAAAGGGAAACAACGTGGTGGTGGTGCTCTCCGCCCAGGGAGACACCACGGACGATCTCATTGAGAAAGCCCTGGAGCTCAATCCCGACCCCTCTCGCCGAGAGATGGATATGCTCCTGTCCACCGGCGAGCAGATTTCCTGCGCCCTGTGCGCCATGGCCATCGAGAAAATGGGCTGCCCCGTGGTGTCCCTCACCGGTTGGCAGGCGGGATTCCACACCAATTCCGGCTATACCAATGCCCGCATCAAGCGGGTGAAGCCCGACCGCATTCTGGAGGAGCTGGACAAGCGGCGCATTGTCATCGTCACCGGCTTCCAGGGCCTGAACAAGCACGGGGATATCACCACCCTGGGCCGAGGTGGCTCGGATACCTCGGCAGTGGCTCTGGCGGCCGTGCTCCACGCCGACCTGTGCCAGATCTACACCGACGTGGACGGCGTATACACCGCCGACCCCCGCCTGGTGCCCAACGCCCGGAAGCTGGAAGAAATTACTTACGAAGAGATGCTGGAGCTGGCGTCCCTGGGCGCTCAGGTCCTGCACAATCGCTCGGTGGAAATGGCCAAACGCTACGACGTCCGGCTGGAGGTGCTCTCCAGTTTCACCGATGCACCCGGTACAAAAGTCAAGGAGGTAGTCAAGCGCATGGAAAAGTCTCATATCAGCGGTGTGGCCAAGGATAAGAACATTGCTCGTCTGGCTCTGGTGGGCCTGGAGGACACCCCGGGTATCGCCTTTAAAATCTTCTCTCTGCTGGCCCGGAACAACGTCAACGTGGACATCATTCTCCAGTCCATTGGCCGCAGCGAGACCAAGGATATCAGCTTCACCGTGGCCAAGAGCGACATGGAGCTGGCCCAGAAGCTGCTGGAGGAGAATCGGGATGTGATCGCCTTCGACCACATCGACGTCTCGGACAACATCGCCAAGGTGTCCATCGTGGGCGCTGGCATGATCAACAACCCCGGCGTGGCTGCCACCATGTTCGAGGCTCTGTTCAATGCGGGCATCAACATCAATATGATTTCCACCAGTGAGATCAAGGTCTCTGTGCTGGTGGACAGCTGCGACGCCGACCGGGCGGTGCAGGTGGTGCACGATCGGTTCTACGACGAATTCAACGGCGCACGGTAATTTGGAAACAAAAAGGGGTGGCCCGGTGGGGCCACCCCTTTTGCGTGGAATAGAAAAAACGGGGGAAACGGTTGCAACAAGGGGGGAATAATGATACAATCAATACGTATTGTCTTGCGAATCCATGGATTGGGCAGGACGCGAAGCAGACCTTTTATGCGAGGTGCGAGGATTGTATTTAAAAGCGCTGGAGATTCAGGGGTTTAAGTCCTTTCCGGAGAAGACGGTGTTGACCTTTGGCGCCGATATCACCGTGATTGTAGGCCCCAACGGATCGGGAAAATCCAATATTGCCGACGCCATTCGGTGGGTGATGGGGGAGCAGTCCACCCGTACCCTCCGGGGCAACAAGATGGAGGATGTCATCTTTGACGGCACCGCCAAGCGCAAGAGCCTGGGGTTTGCAGAGGTGACGCTGGTGCTGGACAACAGCCAGCACCTGCTGGACCTGGAGGAGCAGGAGGTGGCGGTGACCCGGCGGTACTACCGCTCCGGAGAGAGTGAGTACTACATCAACCGCCGTTCCTGCCGCCTGCGGGATATCAATGAGCTGTTTATGGATACCGGTCTGGGCCGGGAGGGCTATTCCATCATCGGCCAGGGCAAGATCGACGAGATTCTGTCGGTGAAGAGCTCGGATCGGCGTGAGGTCTTTGAAGAGGCGGCGGGCATCTCCAAGTACCGCCACCGCAAAGAGGAGGCGGAGCGGAAGCTCCAGCGCACCGAGGAAAACCTGGTGCGCATCAACGACAAAATTGGCGAGCTGGAACTCCAGGTGGAACCCCTGCGGGTGCAGGCGGAGAAGACCAAGAAGTATCTGGTGATGCGGGACGAGTTGCGGGGGCTGGAGATTTCCCTGTGGCTGGAGCAGCTGGAGCAGTTGCGCTCCAGCAGCATCCAGCTGAAAGCTGCTCTGGATACCGCCACCGCCCACCGGGAGGCCTTGCGGCAGGAGCTGGAGGGACTTTACCAGCAGGCGGAAGGATATGCCCAGCAGATGCAGCAGCATGAGGTACAGGCCGAGGAGATTCGGCGGGCCCAGAGCGACCTGGAGCAGCAGGTGCACCAGGGACAGAGTCAGTTGGAGCTGCTACGCCGAGATCAGAAGAACAACACCGACAACATCCAGCGCATTCAGGACGAGTTGGAGCAGCAGGCGGGCCGGGCCGGTTCTCTGGCTCAGCAGGTGCAGCAGCGCCGGGAACGCCTGGAGCAAGTGGAGCGGGCCATGGCGGACTGCCAGGCCCAGCTGGAACAGTTGGAGGAGAAAAGCCGCCACCTCATGGACTCGGTGGGCGGTCTGGACCAGGAGCTGGCCCAGCTGCGGGAACAGGAGCGGCTGGAACAGGCATCCGCCGGAGAGACCAAGGCCCTGTTGTCCGCCCTGTCTGCGGCGGGTCAGGAACTCATGGACCGGGAGGAGAGCGTGGCCCGAGAGCTTTTGGAGCAGGAGGCCCAGAAGCGGGACATGGAGGAGGAACACGGACGCCTCCAAGGCCAGATGGACAAGCTGGTAGAGGAGCGGGACGGGGTGTCCAACACCTTGGCAGGTTACCAGATGCGGCTGCAAACCCGGCAGCGGAAGGTCCAGCAGGTTATGGAGACCCACCGCCGCCTGGAGATGGACCACAACAACCTCCAGTCCCGCATCCACATGCTCTCCGAAATGGAGAAATTTTACGAGGGATATTCCAAATCCGTCAAGCTGCTCATGGGCGAGGCCAAACGGGGCGGCTTGTCGGGAATTCGCGGCCCGGTGGCGGGGCTCATCCATGTGCCCGATGCCTATGCTGTGGCCATTGAAATCGCCTTGGGCGGTGCCATGCAGCACGTGGTGGTGGAGCGGGACCAGGACGCCAAGCAGGCCATCGGCTGGCTCAAACGCCGGGACGGTGGCCGGGCCACCTTCCTTCCCATGAACACCATGCGACCGGGTTCCCTTCGGGAGACAGGGCTGGAGTCCCAGCCCGGGTACGTGGGCATGGCCAATGAACTCATCGGATACCATGAGGATTATCAAACTGTGATGTCCAATCTGCTGGGGCGCATCGTCATCGCCCAGGATTTGGATCAGGCCATGGCCATGGCCCGGCGGTATGGACACCGCTTCCGCATTGTCACCCTGGACGGCCAGGTCCTCAACGCCGGCGGCTCCATGACCGGTGGCTCTGCCTCCCGGTCTGCGGGCATTCTCTCCCGGGCCAACGAGCTGCAGCGGCTGCGGGGCCAGATGACCGCCTTGGAGCAGGAGATGGCGGGGTCCAAAGAGCAGTTGGCCCAGGTCCAGCGGGAGCAAGCGGCGGCGCAGTACGAGTTGGACAACGCAGCCTCTCAGCTGCGGCAGGCGGAGGACGCTGTTCTCACCCATTCCCAGCAGCTGGAGCACCACCAGCAGCAACTCCAGCAGGTGGAGCAACGGTGCGCCACCCTGCGCCAGGAGCGGGAGACCTTGCAGCAGCGTGGAGAGGAAAACGCCCAGGCGGCCCAGCGGGCCAAGGAGCGTATTACCCAGCTGGAGGGCTCTGCGGCGGCCATTCAGGCCCAGTCCCAGGACAAGACCCAGGGCCAGAGCACCTTACAGCAGCAGCTGGAGGAATGCAGCGGGGACATGGCCGCGGTGCGGGCCAAGCTGGCAGGGCTCCAGGGCGAGCAGAACGCCATGCAGGTGAACCTATCCCAGCTGGAGCAGTTGCAGCAGGACCTGTCTGGGGACACTGCAGGCCGTCAGGCCATGGTGGAGCAGCTACAGGCCCAGAACCAACAGATTGCCCAGCAGATGGTGGAGCAGGACACCCAGGTGCAGGCGTTGCTGCGCCAGCGGGAGACCTGGAGCGGACAGCTCACCGGAGTCAACCAGAAAAAGCTGGAGCTGGAGGGAAAGCGCAACCAGGCGGACAAGCAGGCCCGGGAGAAGAACAACGACTTGCTCAACATGGAGCGGGAAGTGTCCGTGCTGGAGCAGAAGTCCATGGCAGCGGCCATGGAGGAGGGCCAGATTCTGGACAAGTTGTGGGAGAACTACCAGCTCTCCCACGAGGCGGCCCGCAGTCAGCGGGTGGAGCTGGAGTCTGCCGCCAAGGCCACACGGCGCATTGGAGAGCTGAAACGGGGCATTTCTGCCCTGGGCAGCATCAACCCCGATGCGGTGGAGGAGTACCAGCGGGTCTTTGAGCGGTACAGCTACTTTACCGACCAGCGGGACGACGTGTCCGGGTCCAAGCGGGAACTGGAGGGGATTATCCGCCAGATTACCCGGGAAATGATCGACATCTTCCAGGAGAAGTTCCAGGAGATTCAGCGGGCGTTCCAGGAGACGTTCTTAGAGCTGTTTCGAGGCGGCAAGGCCACCTTGGAGCTGGAGGACCCGGAGGATGTGCTGGGCTGCGGCATTGAGATCAAGGCCCAGCCCCCCGGCAAGGCGCTGAAGATCATCAGCCTGCTCTCCGGCGGTGAGAAGGCCTTTGTGGCCATCGCTCTGTACTTTGCCATTTTGAAGGTGCGGCCCACTCCTTTCTGTGTCATGGACGAGATCGAGGCGGCCTTGGACGACGCCAACGTGGTGCGCTACGCCCAGTATCTGCGGCGGATGAGCGACCGGACCCAGTTTATCGCTATCACCCACCGGCGTGGCACCATGGAGGAGGCGGACGTCCTCTACGGCGTGACCATGCAGGAACAGGGGGTCAGCCGCATTCTCACCATCAATCTCAACGAGATGGCGCAGGAAATCATTCCAGAAACAACATAAGAGGTGACCAAACATGGGTTTTTTTGATAAAATCAGAAAGATCGGAATTTTCAATGGCTTTTCCAAACTGGATGACGACTTCTACGATGAGTTGGAGGAGTCTCTGGTCATGGCGGACATGGGAGCGGAGACCACCATGGAGGCTGTGGAGGAGCTCAAGCAGCGCTGCAAGCGCAATAAGATCAAGGACACCGATGGGGCCAAGGCCTGCATGAAGGAAATTCTGGCCGAAATCCTCACGGTGGGCGACCCCCGGGTGGATATGAGCCGCACCCCCGCTGTGGTGCTGTTCATCGGCGTCAACGGTGTGGGCAAGACCACCTCCATTGGCAAGCTGGCCGCCCGCTGGAAGGGCGAGGGCAAGCGGGTGCTGCTGTGCGCCGGAGATACCTTCCGGGCCGCCGCCGCCGATCAGCTTACCATCTGGTCGGAGCGGGCCGGGGTGGACATCATCAAGCAGCACGAGGGGGCAGACCCCGCCGCTGTGGTGTATGATGCCATGAGCGCCGCCAAGGCCCGAAAGACCGATGTGGTGCTGGTGGACACCGCCGGACGTCTGCACAACAAGCAGAACCTGATGAACGAGCTGAATAAGATTTCCCGGGTCATTGACCGGGAGTGCCCCGACGCCAGCCGGGAGACCCTGCTGGTGCTGGACGCCACCACCGGACAGAACGGCCTCATCCAGGCCAAGCAGTTCGGGGAGAGCGCTGGTATCACCGGTATTGTCCTGACCAAACTGGACGGCACCGCCAAGGGCGGCATCGTCATCGCCATTGCCAAGGAGCTGGGGGTGCCCGTGAAGTACGTGGGCGTCGGCGAGCAGGTGGGAGACCTGCAGCCCTTTGACGCCAAGGCGTTTGTGGAGGCGCTGCTGTAATGACTTGGTTGATGGTAAGCCTGCTGGTGGCGGTGTACGGCGTGTGGTATGCCGTCAATCCCCGCCCCTATTTGCAGCGTCGTATGAAGCGGAAGGACGTGCCAGAGCAGTCGGTGCGCACCGCCCGCATGGTGGGAATTGTCCTGGCTGTGCTGGGCATTGGCGTGGCCGTGGTTCAGGCCGTGAACCTGGGCCTTGTGGGTTAAATGTAAGGAGGAGAAAGATATGACTCGTTTGGATGGAAGAGCGGTGGACCAGCTCAGAGACATTCACATTGAAACCAATTTTGTCAAATTCCCCGAGGGCAGCGTCCTCATCACCTGTGGCAACACCAAGGTGCTGTGCTGCGCCAGCGTGGAGATGACTGCCCCTCGGCACGTGGCTGAGGGCACCGGCTGGGTGACAGCGGAGTACTCCATGCTGCCCCGGGCCAACCGGGAGCGGTCCCGGCGGGACGTGTCCAAGCTGAAGCTGTCCCCTCGCTCGGCGGAGATTCAGCGGCTCATTGGCCGCTCCCTCCGGGCGGCAGTGGATTTGACCATGCTGCCCGACATGACCATCACCGTGGACTGTGACGTGTTGCAGGGGGATGGTGGCACCCGTACCGCCAGTGTTACCGGCGGCTTTTTGGCCCTGGCCATGGCGTGCAACAAGCTGGTGTCCGACGGAGTGCTGCCCGCCTCTCCCGTAAAACACTATGTGGCCGCCATCTCTGCGGGCATCGTGGACAACGTGCCCATGCTGGACCTGTGCTATGAGGAGGACTCCTCGGCCATGGTGGACCTGAACTGTGTGATGAACGAGCAGGGCGAGCTGGTGGAGCTACAGGGTACCGGAGAGGGCCGGGCGTTCACCATTGCCGAGCAGCAGCTGCTGGTGGCTCTGTGCCAGAAGGGCATTGAGGAACTCATTGCACGTCAGAAAGAGATTTTGGAGGGTTGAGGCATGAAATTGGTATTGGCCAGCCAAAATGAGAAAAAACTCAAAGAGATGAACGACATTCTCTCTCAGTTGGGCATTGAGGTATGCCTCCAGTCCCAGCTGGGGGTCCATGTAGACGTGGAGGAGACCGGGGAGACCTTTGAGGACAACTCCCTGCTCAAGGCAAAAGCGGTGATGGAGGCCACAGGAATGCCCGCCATCGCCGATGACTCGGGCCTGTGTGTGGACGCTCTGGGGGGAGCCCCCGGGGTGTACTCCGCCCGGTATGGCGGGCCCGGCCTGGACGATGCGGGGCGGTACCGCCTGCTGCTGGAGAATATGCGGGGCCAGACGCCCCGTACCGCCAAATTCGTCTCGGTCATCACCTGCTGCTTCCCCAATGGGGACGTGATCACCGCCCGGGGGGAGTGCCCCGGCACCATCGCCTATGCGCCCCAGGGCGAGGGCGGGTTCGGGTATGACCCCGTGTTCTTCCTGCCCCAGCGGAAAAAGACCTTTGCCCAGCTGACGGCGGAGGAGAAAAATGAGATCTCCCACCGGGGCCGTGCTCTGGCCCTGTTCCAGGAGAAGCTGAAAGAATATTTAAACAAATAAAGGAGTTCAAATATGGATTTGACAAGCAAGCAACGGGCCCAGCTGCGTGGGCTGGCCAACAACATTGACACCATCCTGCACATCGGCAAGGACGGCATTGGAGACAACCTCATCCGCCAGGCCGATGACGCTTTGGAGGCTCGCGAGCTCATCAAGGGTAAGGTGCTGGAAAACTCCATGCTCTCCGCCCGGGAGGGCGCCGAGGAGCTGGCTCGTGCCACCCGCAGCCAAGTGGTGCAGGTCATCGGCACCAAGTTTGTGCTGTACCGGGAAACCCACAGCAAGGAGAAGGACAAGCGCATCAAGTTGGTCAAGTAAACTCCGGTCGACATAGAGATCATTCAAATGGGAAAGGAATGTGATGGGAAGATGAGAATCGGCATTTACGGCGGAAGCTTCAATCCCCCGCATCTGGGCCACATGGCCGCAGCCCGGGCTGCCATAGACAGCCTGAACCTGGACCGGCTGGTGTTGGTGCCCAACAGTCAACCTCCCCATAAGCAGCTGCCCCCCGGCAGCCCTACCCCGCAGCAGCGCATGGCTATGACCGCCCTGACGGCGGACCAGCTGGGTCCCAAGGCAGAGGTATGGGACGTGGAGCTCAGACGGGAGGGAAAGAGCTATACCGTGGACACCTTGGAGCAGGCGGTGGAGCGGTGGCCAGAGGATGAGCTGTGGCTGCTTATGGGCTCGGACATGTTCCTCTCCCTGGAGGACTGGCATCTTCCCCAGCGTATCATGGAACTGGCGGGCATCTGTGCCTTTGCCCGCACCCGGGAGGACATGGACCGCTGCCATACCCATTGTGCAACCCTGACCCAGCGCTATAACGCCCGGGTCCAGGTGATTGAGATTCCCGATCTGCGGGAGGTCTCCTCCACCCAGATTCGCAGCCAGCTGCCCCAGGGTGAGGGGATGCAACATCTCTCCCAGCAGGTATACGGCTATATCCTGCGGGAGCACCTCTATCACACCCATGCCAATCTGGCCCAACTGTCGGTGGAGGAACTGCGGTGCGTGTCCAACTCCATGGTCAAGGCCAAGCGTCTGGCCCACATCAAGGGGACCGAGGAGGAGGCGGTGCAGCTGGCACGCCGTTGGGGCGCTGATGTGGACCAGATGCGCCGGGCAGGGATTCTCCACGACTGCACCAAGTATTTCCCCCTGGAGCAGCACCTGGCCATCTGTGACCGGTATGGGTTCCCCTTGGACGAGATGGAGCGCAGATCGGAAAAGCTACTTCACTCCAAGAGCGGGGCTGCTCTGGCGGAGCATGTCTTTGGGCAGGAGCAGGCTGTGGTCCAGGCCATCTCGTATCACACCACCGGGCGGGCCAACATGACCCTGGAGGAGATGATTCTCTACATGGCCGACTATATCGAACCCAACCGGGCCTTTGAGGGCGTGGAGGAGATGCGAGAGCTGGCATACCGGGACTTGAAGGCGGCCATGCTCATGGGCGTGGAGATGTCCATGGAGGACATGCGGGAGCGCAACCAGCCCATTCACTGCAATACCCTGGAGGCCTACAACTGGCTGAAAGAAACTTGAGAACCGGACACCCCTGAGGGGTGTTTTGAAAGGAGAAATATCATTGTTAACTTCTAAGGAAATGATCGCACTGGCCGTTCGGGCCCTGGACGCCAAGAAGGGCAAGGACATTAAGGTGCTCTACACCGCCGACCAGACCACCCTGGCCGATTACTTTGTCATCTGCACCGGTACCTCCAACACCCAGGTCAAGGCTCTGTCCGACGCCGTGGAGGACGCCATGACCAAGGCAGGGGAGGAACCCCACCACGTGGAGGGGCACCGGGGCGGCCAGTGGACTCTGCTGGACTACTCCGCCATTGTGGTGCACGTGTTCACCGAGGAGGCCCGGGAGTTCTACGCGCTGGAGCGCCTGTGGTCCGACGCCACCCCCGTGGACCTGGACGAGTATCTCATCAAGCCGGAAGCTTGATGTTACGGACAAAAAATTCCCCTGTGCTGCAAAGCACAGGGGAATTTTTGTAATTGACGGGTCAATTAGTAGTTCATGCAACGGCGCTCAAAGTAGGCCTGGGGATGAGCGCACACGGGGCAGACCTGGGGAGCATCGTTGCCCACGTGGACGTGGCCGCAGTTGCGGCAGATCCACACGGTCTGCTCACCGGCGGAGAAGACCATGTCGTTCTCCAGGTTGGCCAGCAGCTTCAGGTAGCGCTCCTCGTGCTCCTTCTCGATGACGGCGACCCCTTCGAACAGAGCGGCGATGCGGTCGAAGCCCTCCTCACGGGCGGTCTCGGCCATCTCCTTATACATGGTCACCCACTCGTAGTTCTCACCCTCGGCAGCAGCCTTCAGGTTTTCCCGGGTGTTACCAATGCCGCCCAGCTCCTTGAACCAGATCTTGGCGTGCTCCTTCTCGTTGTTGGCAGTCTCGGTAAACAGAGCGGAGATCTGCTCATAACCCTCCTTCTTTGCCTTGCTGGCGAAGTAGGTGTATTTGTTGCGTGCCTGGCTCTCACCGGCAAATGCTGCCCACAGATTGGCCTCGGTCTTGCTTCCCTTGAGTTCCATATTGTTACCTCCTTTAAGTGACGCTCATAGGATGAGCTTTTCCTCATGATACTACACAGATAGCTGGGAAGCAAGAAAAAATTTCTTAATTATTTTTCAATTTTTATCCCATACTTCTAGTATCACGAAAAGGAGTGTGAGGATATGAAACGCAGACTTTCTGTTTTCTTGTTGGTGGTAATGGCCACGTTTGTATTTGCCGGATGTTCGTCCAACGATCCGGTGAAAACCACGCCTGAGGCGGTGCCTGCCACCCAGGTGCCCAACGACGCCGATCAGGGTGGCGGTGCCGGAGGCACCAACGATGAAAACAACGACGGCACACCGGATTCCACCCCGGACCCGGATGAGCGGGTGGAAGACGGCCTGGACGACATCAAGCAGGACGTGGAGAACGGAGTAGACGACGTGAAGGACGATGTGGAGCAGGGCGTGGATGACGTGAAACGGGGCATTGATGATGCCGCCGACAAGGCCCAAGATGAGATGAACCGCATGAAAGACGAGGCCAGCGAGTCCATGAAATAAAACAAGCAGCTGCCAGGGTGTTGCCTTGGCAGCTGCTTTCTATCTTATTGATAGCTGATGTACTTTTCCATGGTGTCCAACACACCGGTGCCTCCGGGCTCCTCGCCAATCTTATGGAAGTCATGGCGGAGATAGAAGGACTTGGCCCGCTGGTTCTCCGGCGCGCAGCGGAGCAGAAGACGCTTGCGGCCCAACTTTCGGTAGCAGGAGATAGCCTGGCCTAACATCTGCACCCCCAGGCCCTTGGAACGGTAGGGGGGAAGCATGCAGAAGAAGGGAATGCGGCCTACGCCTTCTTCCGCCTGTTGCTGCCAGTCCATTTGCAGAATCCCGGCGGGCTCGTCGCCCAGCAGAGCCACCAGAACACTCTCCGGGGCGTACTCGGAATTTTTCTTCATCACGTCCAGGAAGGCGGCGCCGTTAAAGTGGTCCATGGTGCCGTGGCTGGTCATCCAGGCCTCTTCCCGAGCCTGCTGATACAGGGCCTCTTCTTCCGGCAGCTGCAAGGGGCGGAACCGTAGACTGTTGTGCCGCATGGCATCCAGCATGTCGGACCCAGAGTTGTCCTTGGGGTGGATGCGGTTGGCCAGATCACCCAGGTGGCTGTTGTCGTTGTAGTAGCAGATGTTCACCTGGTCGTTCTGGAACTGGAGCTTGGCCACACAGGTGTTGTCACCCAGAGGCATGTAGCCCATCTCCTCTACGGGCACGCCCAGCCAGCCGGAGATTCCGGCCCGGATGGCGCTGCCGTGGGAGAATACCGCCACCGTCTGATCGGGGTGGGAGGCGGCAATGCTGGTGATGGCGCACATCATGCGCTCCTGGACGCCGGGGAAGGTCTCGCTGCCATCCACGTGCCACTGGGGATCGCAGAGGAGGAACTGGCGGAGGCTCTCCGGCTCGGCGTGGAGAATCTCGCCCCAGCTGTGGTCTTCCCAGCAGCCAGCCCCCACTTCCCGCAGGTCCGCGTCCACACACAGCGGCAAGCCCCGGGACAGACAGATGGCCTTGGAGGTCTCCATGGTGCGGGTCAGGTCGCTGGAGTAGACGGCGTCCACGTGGACGTTTTCAAAACGCTTGGCGAGGGCCTGAACCTGACGGTAGCCCAGGGGAGTGAGCAGGCCATCGTACCAGCCGTGACAACGGCGGTACAGATTGCCCTCCGCCTGGGCATGACGGATGAGATAAATTGTGGTCATGTTGGTTGTTCTCTCTTCTCTCGTCAGGAAATTACCAGGGGCGCACGCCGCCAGTGAGTTGGGCGATGGACTCCAGGCCTTGCGCCTGGGCCAGCTCCTTCAGACCGTCCCGCACCTTCACGGGGGTGTAGGGGTCGGCAAAGCAGGCGGTGCCCACCGCCACAGCGGAGGCGCCGGCCAGCATCAGCTGGGCGGCATCGTCGGCCTTGGACACGCCGCCCATGCCCAGAATGGGCAGATTCACAGCCTGGGCCACTTCCCAGACCATGCGCACGGCTACGGGGAGCACGGCGGGGCCGGACAGACCGCCGGTGTTCATTTTCAGAATGGGGCGGCGGGTGTTGATGTCAATGCGCATGCCACGCAGGGTGTTGATCAGGGAGAGGGCGTCGGCCCCAGCGTCTGCCACGGCCCGGGCGATCTCGGTGATGTCGGTGACATTGGGGGAGAGCTTCACCATCACGGGGACGGTGGAGTGGGACTTGGCCATGTGGGTGACCTCAGCGGCCAGCTCGGGCTTGGTGCCGTAGGCCAGCCCGCCGGCCTTGACGTTGGGGCAGGAGATGTTCACCTCGATCATGTCCACGCCGGCCGCAGACAGCTTCTCGCACATCTCGCCGTACTCCTCGGGGGTGTTGCCCGAGATGTTGGCGATGACCTTCACGTCATACTGACGCAGGAAGGGCAGCTCTTCGGCGATAAAGGCGTCCACACCGGGGTTTTGCAGGCCTACGGAATTGAGGATACCCATGGGAGTCTCTGCAATGCGGGGGGCGGGATTGCCCTCCCGGCGCTGGGCGGTGAGGCCCTTGACGCAGATGCCGCCCAGCTCGGACAGATCGTAGAACTGGCCGTACTCCCGGCCAAAGCCGAAGGTACCGGAGGCCACAACCACGGGGTTTTTCAGTTCCACACCGGCCAAATTGACCTTCATGCAGGGTTCAGTCATCCCAGGACACCTCCTTGGAGTCAAATACAGGGCCGTCTTTACACACATGCTTCTGGTGTCCGTCTGCGCTCTTGCAGGCGCACACCAGGCAGGCACCCACGCCGCAGCCCATACGCTCCTCCATGGAGACCTGGCAGGGTACGCCCATGGCCTCAGCCACCTTGGCTACCGAGCGGAGCATGGGCTTGGGACCGCAGGCCAGCACGGCGGTGTAGTCGGAATTGCGCTCCAACTCCTCTCGGACCAGGGCGTCCACAAAGCCGTGGTGGCCCATGGAGCCGTCGTCGGTGGCCACGCGCACCTGGCCGCAGCAGGTGGCAAACTCCTCCACCAGCATGGCGTTGGCCTGGGAGCGGAAGCCCAGAATGGCGGTGTTGTTCACTCCGGCGTGCTTGGCACAACCCAGCATGGGGGGTACACCGATGCCGCCGCCCACCAGCAGGTAGCGGCCCTGGGGCTCCATCTGGAAGCCGTGGCCCAGGGGGCCCAGCACATCCAGCTCTTCTCCCACCTGGCGCTGAGCCAGCCAGCGGGTGCCCTCACCCCGGGCCTCAAAGACCATGCGGATAAGGTCTCCTTCCACAGACCAGCTGCAAATGGAGATGGGGCGGCGCAGCAGCAGACCTTCCCCACAGCGCACGTGGACAAACTGTCCGGGACGGGTGATCTGGGCGGCCATGCCGTGGCTCTGGAAGGTCATGGACACACCACCGGAGGGGAGGTGTACGGCCTCCACGATGGTGCAGCGTTGTTCTACAGTCATATCTCTCTCCCTCTCTTGGCTTAGCGCACGGTGATGTATTCCTTCAGCTCGTCCCGCATCTTCTCAGCGGCGGCACGGGCGGCCTCCTGGTAGTCCAGACCGTTGTTGTCGGTCTTTTTCCAGGCGCACATGATGGAGCGGGAGGCGTTGATGATGGCGCCGCGGCCCAGCTCGTCAAAGGCGTTGCGCACGTCCTCAGCAGTGCCGCCCTGAGCGCCGTAGCCGGGGACCAGGAAGAAGGTCTTGGGCAGACGGCGGCGCAGTTCCTTGAGCACGGAGGGGTGGGTGGCGCCCACCACAGCGCCCAGAGCCTGATAGCCGCAGGTACCCTCGGTGTCCTTGCCCCAGCGCTCGATGAGGTCACCCATGACGGTGTACACCACACGGTCACCGGCCACCATGTCCTGGAGCTCCACAGAGGAGGGATTGGAGGTCTTGGCCAGCACGAAGGCGGACTTGTTGCGGGCTACACACTCTTTGAGAAAGGGCTTGATGGCGTCAGAGCCCATGTAGCCGTTGAGGGTTACACAGTCGGCGTCGAAGGCGGAGAGGTTGGCGCTGCCCACCTGGGTGGTGCCCAGCCAGCCCTCGGCGTAGGCGGTGGCGGTGGTGCCGATGTCGCCCCGCTTGATGTCGGCGATGACGTACAGGCCCTTGCTCTTGGCGTAGGCTATCACATCCTCCATCACCTTCATGCCACGCCAGCCCAGCATCTCAAAATAAGCGGCCTGGGGCTTGACGGCGGGGACCACATCGCACAGGGCGTCAATGAGACCGCAGTCGAACTCGGCCACCGCCTCAGCGGCGGCTTCCAGGGTCTCGCCCAGACGGTCGGTGTGCTTTTTCAGAATGTGAGGGGGAATGTACTCCACACGGGCGTCCAGACCGGCCACGGTGGGGTTGGCTTTCTCACGGATCTTTTCCTGCAAAACATCAAATGACATCTCTTTCATCCTCCTGATAAATGATCTGACCCATCGAAATGGTGTATTTCACTTTGCCTTTCAGCTGGAAGCCGTGGAAGGGGGTGTTGCGGCCCTTGGATGCGAAGGTGTCCCGGTTCACCGTCCAGACCTGGTCGGGGTCGAAGAGCACCAAATCCGCAGGACGGCCCTCCTGGAGGGTGCCGCCGGGCAGCCGGAGCAGGGAGGCAGGGGTGGTGCTCATGCGGTCAATCACCTTCATCAGGGACATGTGCCCGGCATGATAGAGGTAGGTGAGGGCGAGGCCCAGAGAGGTCTCCAGACCCACCATGCCGCTGGGGGCTTTCTCCAGAGGCTGGGCCTTTTCCCAGGCGCAGTGGGGAGCGTGGTCGGTGACAATGGCGTCAATGGTGCCGTCCTTCAGACCCTCCAGAATGGCGGCCCGGTCCGCTGCCGTTCTCAGCGGGGGATTGACTCGGGCCATGGTGCCCTGGCGCAGTACCTCTTCCTCGGTGAGAATGAAGTACTGGGGGCAGGTCTCACAGGTGACGGCCACACCCTCCGACTTAGCCCGACGGATGATGTTCACGGTGCCAGCGGTGGAGATGTGGCAGATGTGCACCCGGGCTCCGGTTTCCTTGGCCAGCATCACATCCCGCATCACCTGCAATTCCTCAGCGATGGCGGGGCGACCGGGGAGGCCCAGCTGGCGGGAGACTTCACCCTCGTTAACGGCGTAGTTGCGCACCATGTCCCTATCTTCGCAGTGGTCCAAAATGGGCAGACCCAAGGTGCGGGCCTGCTGCATGGCCTGGCGCAGCAGGGCCAGGTTCTGGACGGGCACACCGTCGTCGGTGAAGGCGGGGACGCCCGCTTTCCAAAGGGCCTGGAAGTCGGTGAGAGCTTCGCCCTTCTGGCCCTGGGTGACAGCGCCAGCGGGATAGACGTGGATACCCGTGTGGGCGGCCTTCTCCTTCACCAGGGCCACCACTTCCGGGCAGTCGGTAGCAGGGCGGGTGTTGGGCATGGCCACCAGGGTGGTCACGCCGCCACGGGCGGCGGCAGCGCACCCGGTGGCAATGGTCTCTTTATCTTCCTGGCCGGGCTCTCGCAGGTGGACGTGGAGGTCCACCAAGCCGGGGGCAACCACCAGACCGCTGGCGTCCAGCGTGGAGCAGTGCTCCTCGGGGGTGGTCAGGGATTCGCCCACAGCGGAAATCCGTCCGTTGTCAATCAATATATCACAGATTTGATTCAGGCCGGTGGCGGGGTCAACCACATGTCCACCTTTCACCAGTAATTTCAAATTTCTCACTCCTCATGTTACTTCTACTTATATATTCGGCCTATTATACACGAAATAGCAGCAAGATGCAATTCGTAATTGCAAAAAAGTATTCCATCAACCCCAAAAAAGTGAAGTGAAACACGGGGTGGAACAGGGCGGGACTGCTAAGATGGGGTATGAAAACGACAAAAAAGGCATCTGAAAAAACAGATGCCTTTGCAAAGAGCTTGCCATTGAGTCTAGAGAGTTTACAGTGGTTTAAACTTGATTACCACACAGCCGTATGTTTCTTCCTTCTCCTTGGACCACCAGCCCTGATATGTGTCCAGAACCAGTTGTTCTACCGTGATCCCTCGGTCTGCAAAATCTTCTTCCCAGAAATCCTGATAGCAGGTTTTGAAATCTCCATAAATGTGCAGGCTTTCCACCAGTACGGTGACCCGTTCGTTGGATTCCGTGTTATAAAATGTGATGGTGTCTCCGGGGCGGATGTTTTGACGCTTCTCATCATACAAACGGTACTCCCGACGCTTTTGCCCGGATTTGACGGTTTCAAAATTTACGGGGTACAGCCCCATTTCGTGATTCATATGTTCCACCTTCACCTTCTGAATGGGATGAAAAAACAAGAATCTCGAATGCAAACGCATTCGAGATTCTTGGTACGGCTGGAGGGATTCGAACCCCCGACCTTTTGGTTCGTAGCCAAACACTCTATCCAGCTGAGCTACAGCCGCATATGATAAGCTTTTGGAGCTGGTGACGTGACTTGAACACGCGACCTGCTGATTACGAATCAGCTGCTCTACCAACTGAGCTACACCAGCATTCCTGTCGTGCCTTCGTGGCAGAGGCGAGGCTCAAAAGCTTGATTATCTTACCACGGGGATGGACATTTGTCAACCCTATTTTTCAAAATTCCAAAAGATGATTTTCCGGTGTCGTGAAAAACAAAAAAGTTGCCTCCTCCATCGTGGGCGAGATGGAGGAGGCATGGTTTTCAAAAGAGAGAGGGAGGAGTTGTCATTTCTGACACTGTTAGGATACCACATCCCAGATTGTGTGAGTGGATATTCTTTGAAGTTTTTTTGAAGAAATTGTGAATAACCCCTCAGACCTGATCTTGGGGCGGTGGGGGCATGGAACTGGTGGACTTGTAAGCCAGAGCTTGCAGGAGGCTCCAGGCTGGCATAGCCTGGTCGGGGTGGTCCAGCTGCATCCAGACATGTTCCGGTGGTATGCAAAACTCGGAGGAATGGGCCTCAAACCAGTGTGATGAAATCTGCGCTTGCATATCCTTCTGTCCCGTCAAAGGAGACCAGGTACCAGTCCTGCCACTGGTTGAGGATGGTCAAGATGGCCCCGTCATAGGCCTTGGCAATGACAGGGGCGGACAGGGAAGGGCGGGAACGGATGTTCAGGTGCCCCCAACTCACGTCCACCACACCCTGACGAGGGGCGTTGGGGGCCAGGAAGGGAATTTGAAAGTATTCCGCCAGGGCCTGGACGATGGTCCGGGCGATGAGGTCCAGGTTGCTCTGCACCCACACGGCGTCATCCAGGTTGTCATGGTACCCAAGCTCCAAAAAGACGGAGGGGGCCCGGGTGAGCCGGACCTCTCCAATGGTACGGGTAGGCTCCACCCGCACTTTGTCCGGTAAGGGGTAGATCTCCCGCAGATGGTCGGCCATAATGGTGGCGGCTTTGGTGCCCTGGGCGCTGCCCGGGTAGTGGAACACCAGCACACCTCGGTTCTGGCCATATTCTCCCTCTGGGGAGGCGTTGGAGTGCAGCGCCAGGTGTAGGTCGTAGTTTCCTGCATTGGAGGCCCGGATGGAGGACGCAGCCGTCATGTCTGGGGTGTTTCGGCTGTATCGAATCCCGGTGGCCTCCAGGTATGGAATCATGGCATCGGCAAGGCGGTTCATCCACTCCTCTTCGCTGCCGCCGTTGACGTATAAGTTATTCTCCTGGGTGGAGGGAGATAGATAAATAATAGGCATGATGTTACCTCCTTCATCCCAGTGTATGCCCCAAAGGGCAAAGTGACAGCCCTTCCCAGGGAAAAGGCCGGGAAGGGCTGAATATTTACATATGGGCGTATAGGGAGTGGGCCAGACGGGAGAACTCCTCCAGGCCCAGCTGCTCGCCACGGACCGTCTCTGCAAATCCGCACTCGGTCAACACGTCTCGCAGATGCTCTTTGGACAGCTGGCTGCCGTAGGCAGAGGACAGGGCGTTGAGAAGGGTCTTTCTCCGCTGGGCGAAGGCGGCCCGAATGACGGAGAACAGCTGCTTGGGGGGGCAGTCCACCGGGGGAGTGTCCCGCAGGGTCATGCCGATCACCGCCGAGGTCACCTTGGGGGCGGGGAGGAAGCACTGGGCAGGCACCTCGAAGAGGTACTCGCACACGGCGTGGTACTGGCAGAACAGGGAGAAGGCCCCGAAGTCGGAGGTGCCGGGCTGGGCGCAGATGCGCTTGGCCACCTCCCGCTGAATCATCACCGTGACCCGGCGAAAACAGCCGCTCTCCAGCAGCAGGGTGATGACGGGGGTGGTGATGTTGTAGGGCAGATTGGCGCAGGCCATGGGGGTGAGCCCCTGAAACTTCTCCTCTACCAGTTGGGGGATGTTCAGCTTCATCACGTCGCCGGGGACGATCTCCACGTTGTCATAGCCGCCCACGGTCTCCTCCAAAATGGGGAGCAGGGAGCGGTCCAGCTCCACTGACACCACTTTGCCCGCCTGGTGGGCTAGCTGCACGGTGAGGGGGCCAATACCGGGGCCGATCTCCAGCACACCGCAGCCCTCATCCAGTTGGGCGCTGTGGGCGATGTCCCGGGGCACCCAGTCCTCAATGAGAAAGTTCTGGCCCATGGACTTGGAAAAGTGAAATCCATGGCGGGCCAGCAGGGCCTTAATATCAGAAAGATTGGTCAAATCCATGATGTTTTCTCCTTTGCCAGCAGGGCTGTGCCGATGGCGGTGGCGCAATCGGCATGGGGCGCGATGACATAGTTGGGGGCGTAAAATTGAGTAAAGACCTGGAAGCGGGCCTTGGCCTGGGGCAGCCGGGTCAGCGCCCCCAGCAGCACCACGTCAGACACCTGGTGGGCTCCGCAGGCCAGCATGGCCATGGTGCCGGTGCACTCCAAAACCAGGTTTAACAGCCCGGCGGACCAGTCCGCCCGGGTGGAGTCCGGGGAGGCCTTGGCCAGATTGGAGGAGGTGAGGCTGGGGTCTAGGGTCTCCGAGCCCTCAAACAGATCTCCAATGCGCAGATCTACCTGCCCCAAATCGCCCTCATCGGCCAACTGAAACAGTTCGTTCGGGGTGTGGACCCCCAGAAGGCCTCGCCCCAGGCCCATGAGGGTGCCGCCCCCAATGCCTGTGCCGCCCAGGTGGGTGTAAGCGCCGTTGCGGGCCAGAACAAAGGTGGTGCCCGTGCCCATGTTCACCACCAGGGCATCGTCCTTTCCGGACAGAAAGCAGCCGCCGCAGCCGATGGCGTCCAGCTCGGACACGGTGCACAGGGGCAGACCCAAAGCGTCCGCTCCACAGCGGGAGCCGTTGAGCCCGGTGACTGCCACATGGGTGATGGGAAGGGAGCGGATCCCGGAGCGCTCCAGAGCCTGCTGGAGGGTGTGGGCGCTGGTGTCGCAGTTGGATTGATAGTAGGTGGTACAGATGCGATCTCCGTCCAGCACCGCCAGCTTCACGGCGCTGGTTCCGGCATCAATGCCCAAAATCATGGCAGACACCTCCCTTTGTTATTTCAGACGCAGTTCGTAGGCCACCCGGCGTGCACCTTGGTACTCCAGGTTTCCACGATACTGAAAATTCACGGCCTTCATGTGGGCCAGCAGTTCCTTGTCCTTCTTGCTCACAGCCATGCGTAGCCAGGGGCTGCCTGCCTGTCTGGCCAGCGCCTCAGCCTGTTCCAGCAGCTTGTCCACCAGGTCGGTGTGGGTGAGGGCAGGGTCCTGGCCGTGGAGGGTGAGGAGCATACTGCGCTCCGGGGCAGACCACTTGCCGTCCTGAATGCCCAGGTCCTCTTCTGCCTCCAGGGGTTCGAGGGAGAAGCAGGCCGCGGGTTCTGGTCCGTGACACAGCAGGTAGCTGTGAGGGGGCATAGCGTCGGTGTGGGGCCAGGAAATGGAGGCCCACAGCTCCGGCGTGGCCGGGACGGTATAGACGGGATGGGGAAGGGGGCGGAGCAGCTCCTCTGCCCGGATTTCTGCCAGCAGCTTCTGGTCCTCCTTGGAGGACAGGTCCAGCTGGGCGTACAGATCGGGGCGGCGGTCCCGGGTGCGGAGAATGGATTGCTTACGCCGCCAACGCTCCACCTTCTTGTGGTCTCCGCAGGTGAGTACCTTGGGCACTTCCATGCCGTGCCACTGGGCGGGGCGGGAGTACTGGGGGTATTCCAGCATTCCGTTCCAGTGGCTCTCGTCCTCAAAACAGGCGTCATGGGAGAGAACACCGGGGATGAGGCGGCACACAGCGTCTGCCACCGCCATGGCGGCAATCTCACCGCCGGTGAGGACAAAATCTCCCAGGGAGATCTCCTCGTCCACATATGCGTCAATGAAGCGCTGATCTATGCCCTCATAGTGTCCGCACACCAGAATCAGGTGGTCATACTCCCGGGCCAGACGGCGGGCGTCTTCCTGGGTGAAGGTCTTGCCGCAGGGGGAGAGGTAGATGGTGTGAGGTTTGCTGTGGTGCTGATCACAAATGTGTTTCCAGCACTGATAGAGAGGATCGGCCTGCATCACAGCCCCTTGGCCGCCGCCATAGGGGTAGTCGTCCACCTGCTTTTGCTTGTTTTTGGTGTAGTCTCGAATCTGATGGGTGAGGATGCGGATATAGTCCCGTTCCTGGGCACGGCCCAAAATGGACTCGCTGAGCACGTCCCCCACGGTGTCAGGGAACAGGGTCATAATATCGATGTGATACATGCCTCTCACATCCCCTCAATGAGGCGAACCTTGATATAACCCCCGTCCACATTGGTCTCCAGAATAAACTCCGGCACGGCGGGGATGAGAATTTGACGCTCCCCTTCCACCACATACACCTGCTGACGGGAGGGGGAGAGAATGTCTTTCAGAGTGCCCAGCTTTACGCCGTCCTCGTCCACCACGTCCAGGCCGATGATGTCGGCCAGGAAGAAGGTGCCCTCAGGCAGGTTGGCGTCCTCTCGGCGGATGTGCACCACCTTGTTTTTCATCAGCATGGCGGTGTTTACGTCGGACACGCCCTCCAGCTGGGCGATGACGCTGTTTTTGTGGACCCTGGCATTCAAAACCTTCACCGGCTTGCCGTCGATGTACAGGGTGGAGAACTGGCAGAGAAAATCGGCGCTGTCCGCCCAGGGGACGATTTTCACCTCACCGCGAATGCCGTGGGTGTTGACGATTTGGCCGCACTCCAGATAGGGATGGATCATAATCGGTTCACCTCTTTGTGTCAAAATCAAAAAGGCGGGGGCTTGCCCCCGCCTTAAGCGGCTGTATCAGTCGATGATGTCAACGGATACCTTTTTGCCCTGACGCTGGGCAACCGAGCGCATCAGCGCCCGAATCTCCTTGGCGATGCGGCCCTGACGGCCGATCACCTTGCCCATGTCCTCAGCGGCTACACGCAGTTCCAAAACGGTCTCTGCGGGAGTCTCGTGCTCGGTCACAGAAACCTGGTCCGGATGCTCCACCAGGTTTTGGGCAATATAAGTGAGCAATTCCTTCATGAGGACCTCCAATCGCGCGCTTACAGGCCAGCCTTCTTCAGCAGGTCACGCACGGTGTCGGTGGGCTGAGCGCCGGTCTTGATCCAAGCCTGAGCACGCTCCACGTCGATGTTGACGGCAGCGGGATTCTGGCGGGGATCATAGGTGCCCAGCTCCTCGATGAAACGACCATCCCGGGGATAGCGGGAATCGGCAACCACAACGCGGTAGAAGGGAGCCTTCTTAGCACCCATACGACGCAGTCTGATCTTAACCATTGTATCTTCACCTCCATAGATTCTAGCATGTATATGGCAATGTCCGTGGGGGACAGAAACCAACCTTAAAAGGGCAATCCCATGCCTTTGATGCGGCTGAGCAGGCCTTTGGCCTTCTTGGGATTGGAGAACTGGCGGGTGAGCGTCTGAATCGCCTCGAACTGCTTGAGCAGGCGATTGACGTCCACCACCTGGGTGCCGGACCCGGCGGCAATGCGCTTTTTCCGGCTGGAGTTGAGCACGGAGGGATTCTCCCGCTCATAGGGGGTCATGGACTGGATGATGGCCTCGATCTTGCTCAGACCGGCCTCATCCACATTGAAGTCCAGCTTCTTGCCGTTCATGCCGGGGAGCATGGCGGCAATGTCCTGCATGGAGCCCATCTTTTTCACCTGTACCAGCTGGTCATAGAAGTCAGCCAAGGTGAACTTGTTTTTGCGCAGGCGCTCCATCTGCTCGGCGGCCTTTTTGGCGTCCAGGCTCTGCTCGGCCTTCTCAATGAGGGAGAGCACGTCGCCCATGCCCAAAATGCGGCTGGCCATGCGGTCGGGGTGGAACACCTCGATGTTGTCCAGCTTCTCACCCGTGCCGGCAAACTTGATGGGCTTACCGGTGACGGCCCGGATGGACAGAGCAGCGCCGCCTCGGGCGTCGCCGTCCAGCTTGGTGAGCATGACGCCGTCAATGTCCAAGGCGTCGTCGAAGGCCTTAGCGGCGTTTACGGCGTCCTGACCGATCATGGCGTCCACCACCAGCAGGATTTCGGTGGGGTTGACGGCAGCCTTCACAGCCTTCAGCTCATCCATGAGCTCCTGGTCAATGTGCAGACGGCCGGCGGTATCCAAGAACACCATGTCGTTGCCATGTTTTTTGGCATGCTCCACGGCGGCTTTGGCAATGTCAACGGGGTTGGTCTGCCCCATCTGGAAGACCGGGATGTCCAACTGTTCACCCACCACTTCCAACTGCCGGATGGCGGCGGGGCGGTAGATATCACAGGCGGCCAGCAGGGGGCGCTTACCCTGCTTTTTCATCAGTCCGGCCAGTTTGGCGCCGTTGGTGGTTTTACCTGCGCCCTGCAAGCCCACCAGCATGATCACGGTGGGAGGGGCAGAGGCGATGGCCAACTTGCTGTCCCCGCCGCCCATGAGAGAGGTGAGCTCCTCATTGACGATCTTAATGATCATCTGGGCGGGGGTGAGGGACTCCAGCACGTCGGTACCTACGGCACGCTCAGTGACAGAGGCCACAAAGTTCTTGACCACCTTAAAGTTGACGTCCGCCTCCAAAAGAGCCATTTTGATCTCTTTCATGGCGACCTTCACGTCCGCCTCGCTGATGCGGCCCTTGCCACGCAGGCGTCGGAAGGTGGCGGAGAGTTTTTCCGTTAAGCTTTCAAATGCCATAGCTTACTCCTGTTTGAGTTTGGCGGTGTGTTCCTTAATACTCAGGGCGATCTCCTCCAGCGTAGAGGCGGTACAGGACCCGGCTCGCACAGCCTGGAGCAGTCGGTCAGCCGCTTCGTCGATGGCCAGCAGTTCTTTCTGACTCTGGTGGAAGCGGCGAATGAGGTGAGTTTTCTCCTCAATCTCGTCCATGGCGGCCTCCGCCCGGACAATCACGTCCCGGACACCCTGGCGGGAGATGCCGTAGTTCTCGGCGATCTCGGACAGGGACAGGTCGTCGTTGTAGTAGAGGTCGAAAAACTCTTTCTGACGGTCGGTGAGCAGATCACCATAAAAATCATAGAGCATCGACATGCGGTACGCCTGATTCTTCATGGTGAGCACCTCCTTGACCGCAGGTTGTAAAGCAGACAAACTTTACAATGGATACTATACCATAGCCGACTCAGACTGTCAAGGAAAAACACTTTCCATGCATCTGGGCAAATACAACAAAAATCATGGGCTGACCAAGATGCGGTTGGGGATTTTGCTGCAATGAAACGTATGGAAGGGGGCGTGGCTGTTTTTATAGTGGAAAGATGGAGAAAATGATGTATAATATGCGTACTGAAATTCCCTGAAGGAGGAACGGTATGGAGCGATTCCACAAAACCCTGGCTGACGGGGTAGAGTTGGTCATGACTCGAACCAATCAATTCAAAACCGGCGTATTCAGCGTGACGCTGACGGTGCCCCTGCGGGCAGACACCGCCACGGCCTACGCTTTAATTCCCGATGTCCTGTATCGGGGCAGTCGGAACCATCCCAACATGGAGAGTCTGTCCGCTGCCACGGACGAGCTCTACGGCGCATCCCTGGGCCCTGCGGTCCGTCAGCGGGGAGAGAGCCAGTGCGTGGGATTCCAGTGCAGCTTTATTGACGATCACTACGCCCTGGACGGCATGGCGGTGTTGGAGCCCGCTTTTGCCCTGGTGGGGGAGATTCTGCTGGACCCCTACACCGAGGACGGGGTGTTTTCCCAGGACTTTGTGGCCAGTGAGGGGGCCAATCTGGCCGACCGCATCGCTGCCCGGGTCAACGACAAGCGTGGGTGGTCCATCTTCCGGCTGGTACAGGAGATGTGTGCCCAAGAGGCCTATGCCGTGGACAAGCTGGGAGATGCCCAGACCGCCCGCAGCATGACGGCCCAGGAGCTGTGGGGCCATTATCGGACTCTGCTCCGAACCAGCCGTGTTACCTTTTATTATGGTGGTTCTGCCGATGTGGAGCGGGTGGAGCAGGCCATTGCCCGCTCTTTTGCTCCGCTGCTCTCTGCCAGACAGGCCCCGGTGGCGTGCCAGGTGATGGACCGTCCCCAGAGCGGTGAGGTGCGGGAGGTCACCGATGCGATGGACGTCACCCAGGGCAAGTTGGCCTTGGGCTTCCGCACCGGCGGGGTGGTGGTGAACCATCCCCAGTTTGCGGCACTGCTGGTGTGCAACGCCCTGTACGGTGGCACGGCCCACTCCAAGCTGTTTACCAATGTGCGGGAGAAGATGAGCCTTTGCTATTTCGCCTCCTCCATGCTGGATAAGGTGAAGGGGCTGATGGTGGTGTCCTCGGGGGTGGAGTTTTCCAAGTTTGGTGTGGCCAAGGAGGCCATTCTGGCCCAGTTGGAAGCCATCCGTCAAGGGGACTTCACCCAGGAGGAGCTGGAAGCCGCCATCCGCTCGGTGGTCAACGCCCTGGTCAGCCGTAAAGACAGCCAAGGCCTGATGGAGGACGACGGGGTGTCCACGGCGCTGTCTGGGGGAGACCCCACCCGTCTGGACGATCTGGCCCAGCAGGTGGAGCGGGTCACCCATGCCGATGTGGTGGCGGTGGCCCAAATGCTGGCACTGGACACCATCTATTATCTCACGGGGGAGGAGGGCTGACATGGAACTGCGGGAATATCAGTTGCTGGGCGAGAAGATTCATCGACACCGCTTGGAAAATGGGCTGGAGATTCTGGTGGATGTGCGGCCGGAATACGCCAAGCAATTCGCCTTTTTTGCCACCCGTTACGGTGGCATGCACCTGCGCTTTCACAATGAGGACGGGCACTGGGTGGACACCCCGGCGGGAGTGGCCCACTTCCTGGAGCACAAGATGTTTGACTCCGAGGAGGGCAATGTGCTGCAAATCATGGCCGCCAACGGGGCGGTGGACAATGCCTTTACCGCTGCGGCCATCACGGGCTACTATTTTGAATGTACCCGGGGCTTTGAGGAAAACCTGCGCACCCTGCTGAGTTTTGTCACCACTCCTTATTTCACAGAGGAGAGCGTGGCCAAGGAGCAGGGCATCATTGCCCAGGAAATCCGCATGTGCCTGGACGACCCGGACGTGGAAGTGTACTACCAGCTCATGGAGGCCATGTATCAAAACCACCCGGTGCGGGTGCGAGTGGCAGGCAGCGAGGCATCCATTGCCCAGATCACCCCGGAGGTGCTGTATCGCTGTCATGAGGCCTTTTACCGCCCGGATAACATGGTGCTGTGCGTGGCGGGCTCTGTGAACCCCCAGCGGGTGGTGGAGCTGGCCCGGGAGATTGTGACCCACACCGGAGGTGGCGTGGGCCAGGCAGACTTGGGGCAGAAGGAACCGGTCCAGGTGGCCCAGCCCTACGTGCAGCGAGAGATGCCGGTGTCCGTGCCGGTGTTCGAGCTGGGCGTGAAGGGAACCTCTGCCCCGGAGGGGCAGGAACTGCGCCAGCAGCTGGTGGGAGAACTGGTATGCGACGTGCTCTTTGGCGCCTCTGCGCCCCTGTACACCAAGCTGTATGAGGAGGGACTCATCAACAGCAGCTTCGGCGGAGACTACGAGTCGGTGCCAGGATGCGCCTACCTCATGGCAGGCGGCGAGAGCCGGGACCCCAAGGCGGTGCGGGATGCCGTGCTGGCTGAGGCCCAGCGGCTGTGCCGGGAGGGCCTGGACCCGGAGCTGTGGGAGCGCCTGAAGAAGGCCGCCTACGGCAGCATGGTGCGGCGGCTCAACTCCCTGGAGGACACCTGCATTGAGTTGGCCCAGAACTATTTCCGGGGTGAGGAGTATCTGAACTTCCCCCAGTGTTTCCAGAGCATTGAGTGGGCAGACGCCAGAGCGATGCTGGAACAGTGGTGTGTGCCCGAGCGGGTGGCCCTATCGGTGGTGTGCCCGGTGGGTACAGGCGATCAGGAAAGGTGGGATTGAGCGTGGTCAATACGGTGTCATTTCCCGGCCTGGGCCTGGAATTTACCCTTAACCGGGTGGCGTTGAACCTGTTTGGTAAGGACATCTACTGGTACGGCGTCATCATCGCCTTTGGGTTTCTGCTGGCGGTGTTTTACTGCACGAAAAAGGCTGCCAGCTTGGGCGTAGACAGCGAGAAACTCATTGACATGCTGTTTTTCGCGGTGCCCCTGGCCATCTTCGGGGCCAGAGCTTACTATGTGATTTTCTATCTGTCTCAGTTTCGTGCCGCAGACGGCTCCTTTGACTGGGGGCGGGCTATTGCCATCTGGGACGGAGGCCTGGCCATCTACGGCGGTGTCATCGTGGCGGTGATTACTGTAGCGGTATACTGCAAGGTGCGCCACCAGTCCTTTTGGAACTATGCGGATGTGGGCTGTTACGGGCTGCTCATCGGCCAGGCGATTGGCCGATGGGGCAACTTTGTCAATGTGGAGGCCTACGGCGGCCTGACTACGCTGCCTTGGCGCATGTGCTCCACCTCCATTGCCAATGAGCTGATGGACAAGGGCCTGCTGGAGTCCCAGGAGGCATATCAGAGTATTTTGGACGGCACCCTGGGCGTGCACCCCACCTTCCTCTATGAATCTCTGTGGAATGTGCTGGGCTTTGTGCTCCTGGTGCTGCTGGCCCGGAAGGGCCGGAAATTTGACGGACAGATTTTCCTGTCCTATGTGGCATGGTACGGTGTTGGCCGTGCCATCATCGAGGGGATGCGCACCGACAGCCTGTACTTCTTTGGCACCGGGCTGCGCACGTCTCAACTGGTGGGAATTATTTCTGCGGTGGCCGCCATTGTCATCATGGTGATTCAATGGAAGCGGGGGAAGGGTGTTACGCCGCCCCTGACTGCGGCCGGGAAGGAGCAAGAAGAACATGGCAATTAAGATGGATGGCCTGGCTCTGGCCAAAAAGTTAAAGGAACAGGCCAGGGAGGAGGCGGCACAGCTGCGGCGCAGACCGGGCCTTGCGGTCATTATCGTGGGGGACAATCCTGCCTCCCGGGTATACGTCAACAGCAAGCGCAAGGACTGCGAGGAGTGCGGTTATTACAGCGAGGAGTACGCCCTGCCGGAGACCAGCACCCAGCAGGAGCTGCTGGAGCTCATCGGTGAACTGAACCGCCGGGAGGACATCGACGGTATTCTGGTACAGCTACCTCTGCCCCGGGGCTTCTGTGAGGAAGAGGTGTTGCTGGCCATTGATCCCGGCAAGGATGTGGACTGTTTCCACCCCTATAACGTGGGAAAGCTTACCATCGGCCAGCCGGTATTCCAACCCTGTACCCCCGGCGGCGTCATGGAGCTGCTGAAGGAGTACCACATTGATCCCACCGGCAAGCGGTGTGTGGTGCTGGGGCGCTCCAACATTGTGGGCAAGCCCATGGCAATGCTGCTGCTCCACGCCCATGGCACCGTCACCGTCTGTCACTCCCGGACCCCGGATATGAAAGAGATCGCCGCCACGGCGGACATTCTGGTCTCTGCTGTGGGCCAGGTGGGCCTGGTCACCGGGGACATGGTGAAGGAGGGAGCGGTGGTCATCGACGTGGCCATGAACCGCAACGCCGAGGGCAAGTTGTGCGGCGACGTGGTGGTGGAGGAAGTGGAGCCCAAGGCTTCCTATCTCACCCCCGTGCCCGGCGGCGTGGGTCCCATGACCCGGGCCATGCTCATGCTCAACACCTTGACCGCGGCCAAAAACCATTTGAAATAAAGGAAGCCCCGCCGATCTCGGCGGGGCTTGCTGCTTACAGTTTGGCAGCGTAGTCACACACGGGAGCCAAGGGGCACATGCCGCACTTGGCCTGGCGGGCGGTGCAGATGGCCCGGCCGTGGAGCACCAGGCGGTGGCAGAAGTCGTTGGACTCCTCCGGGGGGAGAATTTCCCGCAGCTGCTTTTCCACTTTGCCGGGGTCCTTGGTGCCATCGGTGAGGCCCAGACGTCCGGAAATGCGGATGCAGTGGGTGTCTGCCACCACCACACCTGGGGTGTGGAACACATCACCCAAAATCAGATTGGCGGTCTTCCGTCCCACGCCGGGCAGCGCCACCAGCTCCTCCATGGTGCCGGGGACTTTTCCGCCGTGTTGGGATAGGAGCATCTGGGCGCACAGCACCAGGTCCCGGCTCTTGGCCCGGAAGAATCCGCAGGAGTGGATGTATTCCCCCACTTCCTCCACGTCCGCCTGGGCGAAGGCCTCCAGAGTGGGGAAACGGGCGAAGAGGGCGGGGGTGACTTGGTTGACCCGCTCATCGGTGCACTGGGCGGAGAGCCGCACCGCAAAGAGCAATTCATAGTCTTTCTTATATTGCAGCGAGCAGATGCCGTCGGGATAGAGCTGCTTGAGTCCATCCACCATGGCACGGACTTGCTGGGGAGTTTTCATATGTATCACCTCTGGCGATATCATACCATAGACCCAGGGGGAATGTCACGAAACTTTCACGGTTTATCTATTGCTTTATTGGGATAAAGCGGATATAATAGGGCACAACTAGCTCATAAGAGAAAGGTGGAACAACCATGGTTTTGGAGTATATGGATTTTGTATCCAAAATGGACCCTGAGGTGGGTGCTGCCATCCAGGCCGAATATCAAAGACAGTGTGACAACATCGAGCTGATTGCCTCGGAAAACATCGTCTCTGAGACGGTGCTGGCCGCAGCGGGCAGCGTGCTCACCAACAAGTACGCAGAAGGATACTCCGGCAAGCGCTATTATGGCGGCTGCCAGTGCGTGGACGTGGTGGAGACCCTGGCCATCCAGCGGGCCTGCCAGCTCTACGGGGCCAAGTTTGCCAATGTGCAGCCCCACTCCGGGGCCCAGGCCAACTACGCTGTGTATATGGCCCTGTGCCAGCCCGGGGACACCGTGCTGGGCATGAACCTGGACCACGGTGGACATTTGACCCACGGAAGCCCTGTGAACTTCTCCGGCAAGTACTACAACGTGGTGGCCTACGGCGTGGATGAGGAGACCGGCTACATCGACTACGACCAGCTGGAGCGGGTGGCCAAAAAGTGCAAGCCCAAGATGATCGTGGCTGGTGCCTCCGCCTATCCCAGAACCATCGACTTTGCCCGCTTCCGTGCCATTGCCGATGAGGTGGGCGCCTATCTGTGGGTGGATATGGCACACATTGCCGGCCTGGTGGCGGCGGGGCTTCATCCCTCTCCCGTGCCCTACGCCCATGTGGTGACCACTACCACCCACAAGACCCTGCGTGGTCCCCGTGGCGGCATGATTCTCACCAACGACGAGGACTTAGCCAAGAAGATCGACTCCGCCATCTTCCCCGGTGCCCAGGGCGGACCTCTGATGCACATCATTGCCGCCAAGGCGGTGGCGTTGGGCGAGGCCCTCAAGCCGGAGTTCAAGGTGTACCAGCAGCAGGTGGTGGACAACGCCCGGGCTCTGGCCCAGGGGCTTATGAGCCGGGGCATGAACTTGGTGTCCGGCGGCACCGATAACCACCTGGCTCTGGTGGACCTGCGCAATCTGGGCGACCTCACCGGCAAGGAGCTGGAGCGCCGCCTGGACGAGGTGCGCATTACCGTCAACAAAAACAAGGTGCCCGGAGATCCCCGGTCTCCCTTCCAGACCAGCGGCATCCGGGTGGGCAGCCCTGCGGTGACCAGCCGTGGCTTTACCACCGCCGACATGGACCAGGTGGCCCAGTATATCGCATGGGCGGCCACAGATTTCGAAAACAAGGCGGAGGAGATTCGCCAGGGCGTGGCCCAACTCACCCATGCCCACCCCATCTACCGATAACGATAAGATAAAACATGTGCCTGACGGCTTCGGCCGCCAGGCACATTTCAGACTGTCAAAAAAATTCATGTTCGTGCAAGAGGGACCAATTGACTTACCATTACGCCAAAGCCCTCGGCAGAGTTTTCCCATCCGCAGATGGGAAAATAAATTAAAATCTGTTTTTTTCGAGGACATGTGCATCGGAAAAAACTCTTCTCAGCCCGCCAGTGTGGAATTGGGTCGCCCTTTGACCCAATTATGCATGCAGCGGGCTGTAGCCCATCTCAAAAATGCTGGCATTTTTGAGAAGCGTGTGCCTGACAGCTTCGGCCGTCAGGCACATTTTTGGTTAACCAACTACTTTTTCTCCGTTGATCCATACACACCGGATGTGGCTGTCGCTGACCATGGGGTCTCCGTCCACCAGCACCAGGTCGGCATCTTTGCCCGGCTCCAGGGAGCCCACCCGATCCTCCACGCCCAGATGCTTGGCGGGGTTGATGGTGATGGCCTTCAACGCCTCAAAGGGGTCCATGCCTGCCTTTACGGCCAGCCCGGCGCACAGGGGCAGGTAGGACTGGGGAATGACGGGATTGTCGGTGATGATGCTCACCTGAACTCCGGCCCGGGCCAACACGCCGGGGGTCTCAAAGGTCTTGTTCACCAGCTCGATTTTGCTGGCATTGGTGAGGGTGGGGCCCACGGCGGCGGGGAACCCGGAACGGGCTACCACCTCCGGGATGAGGTGTCCCTCGGTGCAGTGCTCCAGCGTCATCTGTACCCCGAACTCCTTGGCGATGCGGATGGCGGTGCAGATGTCGTCGGCCCGGTGGGCGTGGGCCTTGAGGGGAATCTCGCCTTTCAGGACAGGAATGAGGGCTTCCAGCTTCATGTCGTACTTGGGCTTTTTCAGAGGATCGTCTCCGGCGGCCTCTTTGCGCTCCAGGTAGTCCTGGGCGGCAAAGAGCATCTCCCGTAGCTTGGCGGCGGTGCTCATGCGGGCGGAGTTGCCTTTGCTCTGGTAGCAGCGCTTGGGGTTCTCGCCAAAGGCGCACTTCATGGCCACCGGGTCCCGGAGCACCATGTCGTCCACACAGTTGCCGTGGGTTTTCACGGCGAAAAAGGTACCGCCCAGCACGTTGGCGCTGCCCGGGCCGGTGCCCACGGTGGTGACGCCGCCTTCCAGGGCCCGGCGTACCCCCAGCTCCAGGGGGTTGAAGCTGTCGATGCCCCGGAGGTGAGCGGCCACAATGTCTCCCATCTCGTTGTAGTCGTGGCCTTCAAAGCCCATGCCGTAGTTGTCCAGGCCCAAATGGCTGTGGGCGTCGATAAAGCCGGGGTAGAGGCGCAGACCCTGGGCGTCCAGCTCTTCTTCGCCGGGGGCGGAGAGCTGGGGGCCAATGGCCTGGATGACGGTGCCGTGGATCAAAACGTCCCCCACATAGGGTTGGGGGTGAACGGCGTCGTAGATTTGTGCATGTTTGATTAACATAGGGACATACCTCCTGGGTCCTTTGTGTATCTTTCGAGATTATACAATAAGAGTCCGAAAAAAGGAAGAGGAGACAGGCTGATTTGTTCATATCTGCTTCATATTTGAAGTTTTAGCTGTCATTGTCTTGCCAATTCGGCGTTTATGAGCTATAATACGTAGGATAGCCATACTATGGCATTTTGCCATGTGGTTGGAGGCGATGAAATGGAATATATTGAGCAGTTCCTGCGCACAGTTCAGGAGTATGTGAAGCTGATCGGCTTTTTTGACGTGTTGGATATGGCCATTGTGGCCTTTGTGGTGTACCATATTTTTCGCTTTGTCCGCCGCAGTCGGTCCGGCCAGGTCGTTAAGGCCATTCTGCTGATCGTGGTGGCTCTGGGCGTTGCCAACCTGCTGCAATTGCAAGTGGTGAGCTTTGTGCTGAACAATGCGGTGGAACTGGGATTTATCGCCCTGGTCATTATCTTTCAGCCGGAGATTCGCCGCTTCCTGGAGCAGATGGGCAGCGGTAAAATCAAAGAGATCTTTGTCCAAGAGACCATTGACGATGAACTGGAGTATGCCATCCGGGAGACGGTGGAGGCTTACACCTCCTTGTCCAAGGATAAGGTAGGCGCTTTGATGGTGTTTGAACGCAAGACCATGCTGGACGATGTGCTCAAGACGGGCACACCGCTGGATGCCCGGGTGTCTGCGGAACTTCTGAAAAACTTGTTTTGGAATAAGGCGCCTCTCCACGACGGCGCCGTCATCGTTCGCAACGGGCGAATTGTGGGAGCTGGATGTATGCTGCCCATGTCTGGGAACGTGAACATCAGCCGGGACTTGGGAATGCGCCATCGGGCTGGCATTGGTATCAGTGAAAACTCTGATGCGGTGGTGGCTCTGGTCTCGGAGGAGACGGGTTCCATTTCTGTGGCCATCAACGGAATGCTCAAGCGGCACCTGGCTCCTGCTACCTTGGAACAGATGCTGCGCAATGAGCTGATGCCCAAGCAGGAGGAGAGCAAGCCCTCCGGCACGGCATGGCTAACCAATATGCTCAAACCAATAAAGGGGGATAAGCCAGATGGGGAAGAAGATTCTCGACAGTAAGGCGCTCTATGTGGTTTTATCCATCGCCATTGCTGTGGTCATGTGGTTTTATGTGACCTCCATGGATGGAAATCAGGCGAGCAAACCCATTCGAAATATTACCATTACATTTTCCGGCGAAGAGCAGCTGGAGAGTAACGGCCTGATGATCGCCGGGGATGCACCCTCCGCCAATATTACGGTGAAGGCCAAGCCTGCGGTGTTGGCCCAGCTCACCGATAAGACGGTGGAGCTGGTGGTGGATGTGGCCACCATCGAGCGAGCCGGGGACTATACCTTGGCTTATACCGTGAAGCTGCCCAGCAACATCAGCGCCAGTCAGGTGCAGATCATCAACGAGGGGACGGGAAATGTCTCCTTCACGGTGGCGGAGTACCGCCAGCGGGAGATCGAACTGCGGGGTAAGTTTGAAGGCACCACTGCAGAGGGATATCTGGCTGGAGACCAGGAGGACTTTGTCTTCTCCCCCAACAAGATTACCATCAGCGGCCAGGCGGAGCTGGTCAACCAGGTGTCCTATGCCGAAGTGGTGGTCACAGGTGAAAACCTCTCCGAAAACGTGCGTGGGGACTTCCCCTACCGCTTCATCGGCGCCAGTGGCGACGTCATTGACAATCTGGACGTGGAGTGCTCGGTGGCTACGGTGCACACCACCTTCCCCATCTTGGCCACGGCAGACATCCCCTTGAAGGTGGAGCTGGTGGCGGGTGGCGGCGTCTCCCTGGATCAGGTGACATGCACCTTGAGTCAGGAGTCTCTCACGGTAGCCGGCAGCAAGACGGCCGTGGAAGCCATCCAGTCTGAGGGCTCCATCGTTCTGGGCACCATTGATTTGGGTACCGTCCACGATGGGGATGTGATCACTTTTGATATCGCGATCACGGATGAGCTGACCAACATCAGCGGCGTCACCCAGGTGACGGCCACCTTGGACCTGGACGACTCTCTGAAGAGCAAGACCGTGGAGGTCACCAACATCGACTGCATTTCTCCTCCCGATGGCTGGGCGGCCAAAGCGCTGACCCAGATGGTGGAGGTGGAGGTCCGGGGCAGCCAGGAGCTGCTGGATGCCGTCACGCCGGATAAAATCCGGGTGGTGGCAGACTTGAAGGACATCAACCAGGCCGCCGGGCAGTATACGGTGACCGCCAACGTCTATTTGGACAGTGTGGGCACCCGTGATCAAATCGACGTGGTGGGGCGAGACTATAAAATTGTGGTCTCCCTCTATAGAGCCTGATTATGTTTGGATACGTCAGGCCGGCTCTAACCCAGCTTTCCCAGGAGGAGAAGGACCTGTACCAATCCGCCTACTGTGGCCTCTGCCACGAAATGGGAAAGAGACATGGGTTTTGGACCCGATTTACCTTAAACTATGACTTGACCCTCCTGGCCATCCTCCTGCAAATCTGCCAGGGAGGTGACCGGACTGTGTGCCAGCGCTGTCCCGCCCACCCCATCCGCAAGCCCAAGGCGTGCCTGAGGGGACCAGGAATGGAGCGGGCGGCCGATGTGAGTCTGATTCTCACCTGGCACAAGTTGGACGACGATGTGAAGGACCACGGCTTTTGGAGCGGACTTCCGTACCGGTTCTTGCGCCGCTGGTTTCACAGGCCATACCGGAGAGCGGCCCAGGCCTGTCCGGGCTTTGTGGACCAGGTGCAGGGCTGTCTGGAGCGCCTGGACCAATTGGAAGCCCAGCGCTCGACCCGGCTGGACGCTGTGGCTCACGAGTTTGCCGCCATGCTGGCTTCCGCGGCCTCAGAGCAGGCCCAAGGGGACCAGGCCCGTATTCTGGAACAGTTATTGTACCATTTGGGGCGCTGGATTTACCTGATGGATGCATGGGATGATCTGGACGAGGATCGAGCTTGCGGGCGCTATAACCCACTGGATGCCCGGTTTGAGGGCAAGGCCAAAGAGGAGCAGGAGTATGTGGCCACCACCTGTACCCATTCGGTGCGGCTGGCATATAGTGCCGCCAGTTTGCTGGAGCTGGGAGAGTGGGAGCGCGTCTTAGAAAATATTTTGTGCGTTGGCCTTCCCGCCGTGCAGAGCGCTGTGATGGACGGACGATGGAAGGAAATCAAAAAGCTACACAAAGGGAGATACATGCATGAGAGATCCGTATGAGGTGCTGGGGGTCAGCCCCAACGCCAGTGATGATGAAGTCAAGCGTGCGTATCGGGAACTGGCCCGGAAATACCACCCGGACAACTACCAGAACAACCCTCTGGCCGATCTAGCAGAGGAGAAGATGAAAGAGGTCAACGAGGCCTACGACGCCATCACCAAGGCGCGCAGCGGGGGCGGAAGCACCGGCGGCGGGTATCAGGGGGGCTATTCCCAGTCCTATGGATACCAGGGGCAGTACAGTGGAGGCGGCTCTTCCACTTCCTTTGCTCAAGTGCGCCAGTATATCAATATGGGAAACCTGGACGGGGCGGAACAGCTGCTCCGGGGCATCTCCAGCAAAAATGGCGAGTGGTACTTCCTCATGGGTAGTATCGCCTACCGTCGAGGCTGGCTGGACGAGGCCAGACAGAACTATCAGATTGCCTGCCAGATGGAGCCGGGGAACATGGAGTACCGTCAGGCTCTGTCCATGATGCAGCAGGGCGGCTATGGGTATGATACCAATATGACCGGAGGGCAGTGCGACAGCCTGGACTGCTGTACCACCATGCTCTGCCTGAACTGTCTGTGTGGGGGATGTAATTGATATGAAACCAGGCAAATCTGCCAGCAGCATCACCTATCCGGCCCTGTTGGGGGCGGTGTCTTTGATTTTGCTGTATGGCTCAGCCATTTCGCCTACAGGTGCCATTGGACTGGTGGCTTTGGCAGGCCTGCCCTGTGCAGGAGTTGTCATTGCTGGAGGCACCACGGCTGGACTGCTGTGTTGGGCTACGGTGTCCATGCTGGGACTATTGTTAGTTCCGGATAAGTTTTGTGTCCTGCTCTATGCGTCCATGTTTGGGCTGTATCCGGTGGTGAAATCGGTGGTAGAGAGCATGCGGCGTAATGTGCTGGGCGTGGTGTGTAAGCTGGCCTTTTTCAACCTCTCCTGTACCGTTGTGGTGTGGGTGACCAAGGCTGTGGCTTTGGATGGACTCCCTTTGGAACGCATGCCCCTGGCGCTGATTTACCTGGCTGGGAATGTGGTATTTCTGTTGTACGACTTTGGATTTAGCAGGCTGATTGCAGCCTACCTTTCTCGCATGAGAAAAGGAACAAATTGGAGAAAGAGCTGATAACCCATGGTGAAAAGTATGACCGGATATGGTCGAGGAGAGTGCAGTTATGAGGGCGGCACCTTCACCATTGAAGTGCGGTCTGTAAACAATCGCTATCTGGACTGCGGCATTAAAATGCCGCGTGCCTATATTTTTGCGGAAGATGCTATGAAGGCACAGGTACAGGCCTCCATTTCCCGAGGAAAGGTGGACGTATTTGTCACTCAGACCGCCCAGGCGGAGGATGATTCCACCGTTGTGGTCAATGAGGGACTGGCCAAGTCCTATATTGAGGCTATGGCCAAGCTGTACGAGCTGGGCCGGGGACAATGGGTGAAGGGGAGCTACTCTGCCACCGATTTGGCCCGCTTCCCCGATATCCTTACGGTGGAGAAAAAGGAGCAGGACCAGGAGCAGGTAAAGGCTGGGCTGCTGGGAGCCCTGGATGCGGCCCTGACCGACTTCGACTCCATGCGGGTGCGGGAAGGGCAGCGCTTGGCAGAGGACATTCTCGGCCGGGCTGTGACCATCGAGGGCCTGGTGTCCAAGGTGGAGGAGCGTTCCCCCCAGACGGTGGCGGAGTACCGAGCCCGCTTGGAGGCCAAGATGGCGGAGATTCTCCAGAATACACAGATCGAGGAGAGCCGGATTCTCACCGAGGCGGCCATTTTTGCCGACAAGGTGGCAGTGGACGAGGAGACGGTGCGCCTGCGCAGTCACATTGCCCAGCTGCGGGAGCTGCTGGACCAGGGCGGCACTGTGGGCCGCAAGCTGGACTTCCTCATCCAGGAGTTCAACCGGGAGGCCAACACCATTGGCTCCAAGTGCAATGACATTGACATTGCCCGGGTGGTGGTGGACATCAAGGCGGAAATCGAGAAGATTCGCGAGCAGGTCCAAAATCTGGAGTGATATCGAGGTGACGGCATGGAACTGATCAACATTGGGTTTGGCAATGTGGTGTCAGCCCGGAAAGTGGTGGCGGTGGTGAGCCCGGAATCTGCCCCCATCAAACGTCTGGGCCAGGAGGCCCGAGATCGGGGGATGCTCATTGACGCCAGCTTTGGCCGCAAGACCAAATCGGTGCTGATTATGGACAGTGGACATGTGGTGTGGTCGTCCCTGACCCCGGAGGTGCTGGGGCAGCGGTTTGATCCCTCGTCACCGGAAGAAGAGCAGATGGGAGAGAAAGAGATATGAAGAAGAAAAAACGTGGCGAGTTGATCGTTCTGTCCGGTCCCTCCGGGGTGGGCAAGAGCACGGTGATCTCCGAGTTGCTCAGCAGCCGACGGGACATCCATTTCTCGGTGTCCTTTACCACCCGGCAGCCCCGGGTGGGTGAGGAGCACGGCGTAAACTACAACTTTGTCGCCCGAGAAGAGTTTGAACGCATGATCCGGGACAATGAGTTTTTGGAGTATGCCCAGTATGTGGACAATTACTACGGAACCTCCCTCAAAATCATTGAGGAGAAGCTGCAAGCCGGCGTGGATGTGCTACTGGACATTGAGGTCCAGGGTGCAGCCAAGGTGCGGGAAAAGTGCCCGGAGGCTGTGTTTATCTTCATCATCCCTCCCTCTCTGGAGGAACTCTCCCGCAGACTGCGCAAGCGCAACACTGACAGCGAGGATGTGATTGCCCAGCGGCTGGCCAAAGCCCGGGAAGAGTGCCGGGAGTGCACCAAGTACGACTACCTGGTGGTCAATGACAACGTGATGTCTGCCGCCCAGGAGATTTTGTCCATCCTGGAGGCGGAGAGTTGTCGAGTCAACAAGCGAATTCAGCTGGCCGAGAGCATCATCGGCACCAACGACTAATTGGAAGAAAACGAAAGGATTGAAGAATTATGTTGCTCTATCCCCCTATGAAGGACCTGTTGGAGAAAGTGCCCAGCCGTTACATGCTGGTGAATGTGGTGGCCCACCGTGCCCGTGAGATTTCCAGTGAGTCGGAGCAGACCGGTATCCCCCTGGAGGAGAAGGCGGTGACTCTGGCTGTGCGCGAGGTGGCCGATGGCCAGCTGCAGGTGGAGGAACCGGTTGAGGAGACCGAGGAATAAGAAGTCAAAAGGCACGGCCTGTGAAGCCAGGGCAAGCGGCGAGGCGCTGCTTGCCCTTTCGCGGTCAAAAGGAGGAGGTTGACGGGAGGTGCCACAGACAGCAAAAATCGCAGTGGCAGCCGCCGTCTACGCCATTGACCGGCCCTTTGATTATAAAATCCCCCCGCACATGGCGTCCCGTGTGCAGGTGGGAATGCGGGTGGCCGTCCCCTTTGGCCGGGGAAACCGGCTCAGTGACGGCATTGTGCTGGCCTTGGGCCAGCAGGAAAACGTGGATGCCTTAAAACCCATTCAGACGGTGCTGGACCAGGAGCCCGTTCTCACTGCGGAGAACATCCAGCTGGCTTTGTGGATGCGGGAGCACTACTTTTGCACTGTGTACGAGGCCATCCGGGTGATGCTCCCCGCCGGGCTCTGGTACGCTCTGAAAGAGAGCTGGAGCATAGCTCCAGGACTGGACCGGGAGGCCCTGTATCAGTTGGCTGGAGAGGACCGACCGTCCGTGCGTCTGTCGGACATTCTATGCGCCTATGGGGGTAGCGCGGAACTCAGTGAGATTCAGCGGGCCTTCGACGGGGCAGACCCTTGGCCCGCCCTGCGCCGATTGGCTGAGGCGGGGGGCATCGTCCGCCGGGCGGACGGAATCCCCGGGGTGAAGGACAAGCTGGAACAGCGGGTAGCCTTGGCGGTTGAGCCAGAGGAGGCCTTGGCCCAGGTATCTGGCCGGCGGCGGAGAGCGCCCCTCCAGTACCAGGCGGTCAAAGTCCTGGGCGAGATGGGAGAGGTATCCGCTAAGGAGCTTTGTTATTTCACTGGGGCCTCCATGAGTACACTGCGGTCCCTGGAAAAACAGGGGCTTCTCACCCTGCACAAGCAGGAGGTGTTCCGCCGCCCGCCTCAGGTGGGCGTACAAACTGCCCAACCTCCCACCCCTGTGGCCCTGAATGACCAGCAGCAGCAGGCCATGAACGGGCTATGGGCGCTGATGGAGACCCAGCGGGCCGCTGCCGCCCTGCTATACGGAGTCACTGGCAGCGGTAAGACCCAGGTCTATATCCAGCTCATCCACAAGGGGCTGAAGGAGGGGAGAGGCGCCATGGTGTTGGTGCCTGAAATCTCCCTCACCCCCCAGCTTATGGACCAATTTACCTGCCAGTTTGGCCAGCAGGTGGCCATTCTCCACAGTGGCCTGTCCACGGGAGAGCGGTACGACGAGTGGAAACGGGTCCGCTCTGGTCAGGCCATGGTGGTGGTGGGTACCCGCTCGGCGGTGTTTGCCCCGGTGCGCAACCTGGGACTTGTGGTGCTGGACGAGGAGCAGGAACCCACCTACCAGTCTGAGCAGAACCCCAGGTACCACGCCCGAGATGTGGCCAAGTTCCGGTGCTCGAAAGAGAATGCTCTGCTTCTCTTGGGCTCGGCTACCCCGTCGGTGGAGACCATGTACCACGCCAAGGCAGGCACCTACCACCTGTTTACTTTGGAGCACCGCTTCAACCAGCGGGAGCTGCCCCAGGTGACGGTGGTGGATATGCGGGAGCAGCTGCGTGAGGGGAACGGAGTTGCCCTCAGCCAGCCCCTGGTGGAGGCATTAAGAGAGACCATAGACCGGGGAGAACAGGCCATTCTCTTTGTCAACCGGAGAGGCAGTAGTCAGATGGTGGTGTGCGGAGAGTGCGGGGAGTCCCCCAGCTGCCCCCGGTGCTCGGTACACCTGACCTACCATAAGGCCAACGGACGGCTCATGTGCCACTACTGCGGCTATTCTCAGCCCTTGCCCCAGCACTGCCCCCAGTGCGGTGGCATTTACAGCTTTGTGGGGCTGGGCACCCAGAAGGTGGAGGAGGAGCTGCAACGCCTCTTTCCCGGCGTATCGGTGATGCGCATGGACACCGACACGGTGTCTGGCGTCCAGGGCCACGCCAAGCTGCTGGCCCAGTTCCGGGAGGAGAAAATCCCGGTGCTGGTGGGCACCCAGATGGTGGCCAAGGGGCTGGACTTTGAAAATGTGACTTTGGTGGGGGCTGTAGCCGCTGACCAGACCCTGTATGTGGAGGACTACCGGGGCGGAGAGCGCACCTTCTCTCTGCTCACCCAGGTGGTGGGCCGGGCAGGCCGGGGCGGCAAGACCGGTCGGGCCTTTATCCAGACCTTCACCCCCGGCAATGAGGTCATCCAGTGCGCCTCCCGTCAGGACTATGACGGGTTTTACCAGCAGGAAATCCGCATGCGCCAGCTCCGGGACTGCCCCCCCTTTGGGGACTTCTTCGTGTTGCACATTACCGGAGACCAGGAGCACGAGGTGCTGCGGGTGTGCATGCGGCTGCGCCAGGCCTTTGAGCAGATTCTCTCCCAACCCAAGTATCGTTCCATGGCGTGTCGCCTGCTGGGCCCTGCTCCGGCAGCGGTGGTGAAGGTGAATAACCGCTACCGCTATCATTTGACGTTACAGACCAAAAATACCAGACAAGCCCGGGAACTGGTGGCCCACATGGTGCGCCAGGCTCAGACAGACAAGGCCAACCGGGGCGTGTCGGTGTATGCAGATATCAACCCTCAGGATTAATCCAACAAAGGAGGACCTAACAATGTCTTTGAGAACCATTTTGACCCAAGGAGATCCGGCACTGGCTAAGACTTGCCACCCGGTGGAGAAATTTGACGAGAAGCTGCACGATCTGCTGGACGATATGAAGGAGACTCTGGCCCAGGCCAATGGCGTGGGCCTGGCCGCTCCCCAGATCGGCATTCTGCGCCGAGTAGTCATCGTCATGGATGACCAGGAGAACATGGTGGAGCTGGTCAACCCCCAGATCATTGCCTCGGATGGAGAGCAGACTGGTCTGGAGGGCTGTCTGTCCGTGCCCGGAAAGTACGGCGTGGTCACCCGTCCCGCCACCGCCACCGTGCGGGCCCAGGACCGCAACGGCAACTTCTTTGAGATGAGCGGTGAGGGCATTGTGGCCCGCTGCTTCTGCCACGAGCTGGAGCACCTGGACGGGCACCTGTTTGTGGAGCACACCGACCGGCTCTACACGGTGGACGAGTTGGATGCCATGGAGGACGAGGACGCATGAGAATCGTCTTTATGGGCACCCCGGACTTTGCCGTCCCCTCTCTGCGCCGCCTGGTGGAGGACGGCCATGAAGTGTGTGGAGTCTTCACTCAGCCGGACAAGCCCAAAAACCGCGGCATGAAGCTGCTGCCGCCTCCTGTGAAGGAGTATGCCTTGTCGGTGGGAATTCCTGTATTCCAGCCCACCACTCTGCGGGATGGAAGCGCCCTGGAGCAGCTGCGAGAGCTGGCTCCCCAGCTCATTGTGGTGGCGGCCTACGGCAAAATCCTCCCCGTGGATATTTTGCAGTTACCCCCTCTGGGGTGCATCAACGTCCACTCCTCTCTCCTCCCCAAGTACCGGGGTGCAGCCCCCATCAACTGGGCCATCCTCAACGGGGAGAGCGAGACCGGAGTGACCATCATGTATATGGCAGAGGGGCTGGACACCGGCGACATGCTGGCCAGCGCCGCCACGCCCATTGATCTCAATGAGTCCGCCCAGCAGCTCCACGACCGTCTGGCTCAGATGGGGGCAGACCTGTTGCCCCAGGTGCTGGAGCAGTTGGAGCAGGGAACGGCGGTGGCAGTACCCCAGGACGATGCCCAGTCCTGCTACGCCCCCATGCTCTCCCGGGCCCTGTCCCCCATTGACTGGGCCCACACTGCCACCCAAATCCACAACCAGGTGCGGGGCCTGACTCCCTGGCCCGCCGCCACGGCAGTGGTGGACGGCGTGCGGTGCAAGATCATCCGCACGGCGGTGGGAACCGAGCAGACGACCCAGGCCCCTGGCACCTGCGTCAAGGCAGACAAGCGAGGCCTGTGGGTGGCCTGTGGACAGGGCACCGTATTGGAAATTTTGGAGCTTCAACCCGACGGGAAGAAAGCCATGGCGGCCCATGCTTTTTTGCTGGGCCACCCCCTGAAGGAGAAGAAAGCCATCTGAGAGGAGTTTACCTATGGGTTCTGCCAGAGAAGCGGCCATGTTGACCCTGACAGCCTGTGACAAGCAGGGGGCCTGGTCTGAGGGACATTTGAAGCGAATACTGAAAGAGAGCGCCCTGGACCGTCGGGATGCCGCCTTGGCCACCCGGCTGTGCTTTGGCGTGCTCCAAACCCGGATGACTTTGGACTGGTATCTGGAACGCCGATGCACTGGTGGCCTGAAAAAACTGGAACCCAAGGTGCTGTCCATTCTGCGCCTCTCCCTCTATCAAATCCTGTATATGGACAAGATTCCACCCAGTGCGGCGGTGAATGAAGGGGTCCAGTTGACGAAAAAGCACTGCCGCAACCCCCGAGCGGCTGGGATGGTCAATGGTGTGCTCCGGGGTATCCTCCGGGACATGCCTCTGCCGCCTCCCCAGGGGAAGGACGAGCTGGAGACCATCGCCCTCCAGACCAGCCACCCCCGGTGGCTGGTGGAGGAGTTTGCCCAGGTGCTGGGCGTGGACGGCGTGAAGGCCTGGGCCCAGGCAGACAACTGCCAGCCCCCCACCACGGCCCAGGTGAACACGGTGGTATGCACCGTGGACCAGGCGGTGGAGGAGCTGGAGCGGGACGGGGTGGAGGTACAGCGCCACCCCTGGTTGGAAGGTTGCCTGCTCCTGAGCAGCACCGGAGATATGGAGCGGCTGAACGCCTACCAGAAGGGCTATTTCTACATCCAAGATGCGGCGGCACGCCTGGCCGTGACGGCGGCACATGTCCAGCCGGGCCAGCGGGTTTTGGACTGCTGTGCCGCTCCCGGCGGCAAGTCCTTTGCCGCTGGCGTGGACATGAACAATCAGGGGGAAATCATCTCCTGTGACATTCACCCCCACAAGATCAAGCTGCTGGAGGCGGGGGCTAGCCGTCTGGGCATGTCCATTCTGACCGCCCAGCTGCAAAGCGCCGCTCAGCGCCGGGAGGATTGGGTGGAGCAGTTTGATACGGTGCTGGTGGATGTGCCCTGCTCGGGTCTGGGCATCATCCGCAAGAAGCCGGACATCCGCTACAAGGACCCCAAGCCTCTGGACGGGCTGCCCCAGGTGCAAAAGGGCATCGTGGACAATTGCGCGGCCTATGTACGCCCCGGCGGAGTGATGATCTATGCCACCTGCACCCTGCGGGAGCGGGAAAATCAGGACGTGGTGGCGTGGTTTTTGCAGCAACACCCAGAGTTTACGTTGGAGGCATTTGATTTGCCCCATTTTGGGCGCCAGGAAGGCATGATGACGTTCTGGCCCCATATACATCACACAGACGGCTTTTTCGTGGCCCGTCTGCGAAAGAAGGAGGTCTAAGCTGTGATCGACATCAAATCCATGCTGCCTGACCAGCTGGGGGCATATCTCAAGGAGCTGGGACAGCCCGCCTTTCGCTCCAAGCAGATTTTTCAGTGGCTGCACCGTGGCGTGACCTCCTTTGACCAGATGACCGACCTGCCCAAGTCTCTGCGGGAGACCTTGAAGGAGCAGTGCTACATCACCGCCCCCATTGTGGAGCGCAAGCAGCAGTCCGCCTTAGACGGCACCATCAAATACCTGTGGCGGCTGCGGGACGGCAACTGCGTGGAGACGGTGCTCATGCGCTATCAGCACGGGAATACCGTGTGCGTGTCCTGTCAGGTGGGGTGCAACATGGGGTGTAAATTCTGCGCCTCCACCCTGGGCGGAAAGGTCCGGGACTTGCAGCCCAGCGAAATTTTAGACCAGATCATTTTTACTCAGTTGGACAGCGGGGCGGAGATTTCCAACATTGTGATGATGGGAATTGGGGAGCCTCTGGACAATTTTGACAATGTAATCCAATTTTTACACCTGGTCAACCACCCCCAGGGGGTGAACATCGGGATGCGCCACATCTCCCTGTCCACCTGTGGCCTGGTGAAGAAAATTGACAAATTGGCACAGTTGGGGTTACAATTAACGCTAAGCGTATCCCTTCACGCCCCCGACGACGAGACCCGCTCCAAGCTGATGCCGGTGAACCGGGCCGTGGGGGTAGACCTACTGATGGACACCTGTCGGCGGTACTTCCAGCAGACGGGACGGCGTATCTCCTACGAGTACGCCATGATCGACGGCATCAATGACGGCGACCAGCAGGCGGACCTGCTGGTGAAGCTGCTGCGGGGTCAGCCTGGACATGTGAATTTGATTCCCCTCAACCACGTGGAGGAGTCTCCCCTCAAGCCCAGCCGCCGGGTGCGGCAATTCCAGAAACGGTTGGAATCCCAGGGCGTCACAGCCACCGTGCGGCGTAAGCTGGGGGGCGACATTGACGCCTCTTGTGGTCAGCTGCGCCGGAAGCACATGCAGCAAGATCAGCTCCAGCCCGGAAAGGACGAAGCCCTATGAACATATTTGGAATGACGGATATCGGCTCGGTACGCAGTGAGAACCAGGACAGCTATGCCGTGCGCCAGCTCAGCGAGCAGGTGGCCATTGCGGTGGTCTGCGACGGTATGGGCGGCGCGCGAGCGGGCAATGTGGCCAGCGCCATTGCAGTGGAGAGTTTTGCTGCGAAACTGGAGGAGCTGTGCCAGGATGGGGTCCCGGAGGGGGAGCAGGACTGTACCAAGCTGCTCCGCCAGGCCTGCGATCAGGCCAACACCCACGTCTACCAGCTCTCCCGCACCGATGAGCAGTATCGTGGGATGGGGACCACCTTGGTGGCGGCATTGCTGCTGGACCAGGAGGCCTATGTCATCAACGTAGGGGATAGCCGCTGCTATCACATCCACGACGGGGAGATTCAGCAGGTCAGCTGTGACCACTCCCTGGTACAGATGCTGGTCTCTCGGGGGGATATCACCCCGGAGCAGGCCCGAACCCACCCCAAGAAGAACCTGATTACCCGGGCGCTGGGTGTGGACCGGGATGTGACGGCAGATTGTTACCATGTGACCTGGCAGGAGGGAGACAGCCTGCTGCTGTGCAGTGACGGCCTGTCCAACGTCCTCACCGACCAGGTTTTGCTGGAGCAGGCTGTGGAGCAGCGCCCCCTGGAGGAGCGGTGCCGCAGTATGATGCGTATGACGTTGGAGCACGGTGCGCCGGACAATGTAACCATTGTCATGGCGCAGCGGTGAACCACAACGAGGAGGAACATTTACCATGGATCAATACATAGGTAAAATGCTCGACAATCGCTATGAGATTTTAGAGCGTATTGGCGTGGGTGGCATGGCCGTGGTGTATAAGGCCCGCTGCCATCGGCTCAATCGGCTGGTGGCCATCAAGATCCTCAAGCCGGAGCTGGCCAGCGACGCAGAGTTCCGCCGCCGTTTCCAGGCGGAGTCTCAGGCGGTTGCCATGCTGTCCCATGTCAACATTGTGGGTGTCTATGACGTGTGCCAGAGCGATGGGCTCAACTACATCGTCATGGAGCTCATTAACGGCATGACCTTGAAGCAATATATGCAAAAGCGCGGCACGCCCTTGAAGTGGCAGGAGGCCCTGCACTTTATCTCCCAGGTGCTGCGGGCACTGGACCACGCCCACAGCCGGGGCATCATCCACCGGGATATCAAGCCCCACAACATTCTGGTGCTGCGGGATGGTAGCATTAAGGTGGCTGACTTTGGCATTGCCCGCCTGACGTCCTCTCAGGCCACCCTGACCCAGGAGGCCATTGGGTCGGTGCATTATATCTCCCCGGAGCAGGCCAAGGGCAGCCACATCGACGGGCGGTCGGACCTGTACTCTGTGGGCGTCATGCTCTATGAGATGCTCACCGGGCGGCTGCCCTTTGAGGGCGAGACCCCGGTGCTCATTGCCATTCAGCACATCAACTCCATTCCCATTCAGCCTCGGGAATTGAATCCCGATATTCCGGTTGGTCTGGAGGCCATCACCATGAAGGCCATGGCCCCCAATCCCAACCAGCGCTATGCTTCCGCTCAGGATATGTTGGATGCGGTGACGGAGTTTCAGAAAAATCCCGATGCCGTTCCCTCGGACACCATCCGTATCGACAACATCGAGGAGCCCACTCGGGTGATCCCCGTTCCCGGTGCCCGGGAGCCGGAGCAGCAGCAACCAGTCTCCAACGACACTGGAGCATTGTACGACGAGGATGACGAGTACTATGACGAGGAGGGAGAGCGGACCGAGCGCATCAAGCTGTTCGGAGGTCGTGTCAAGCTTCCGCCCATTGCGGTGGCCGTGGCGGCTATCCTCATCTTTGTGGTGGGTATCGTGATCTTCCTCTTTAATTTCATCCGAGGTGCCATCTTTGCTCCGGCCAAGGAGTACACCGTACCCAATCTGTTGGGCTATACCCTGGAGGAGTTGGAAAAGGACCCCTCCATCCTGGGCGATTTCACCATTGAGGTGGGCGAGACGGTGTTCAACGAGGAGTATGAGAAGGACCAGATCTGCGAGCAGACCCCTGAGGCCGACGAAAAGGTCAAGGATGGTAAGTCCACCATCACCGTCACCATCAGTGGCGGAACAGAGGAACTGAAGATGATTGACGTCACGGGTTGGGAACTGGAACGGGCATTGAAGAAGCTGGAGGAGGATATGAAACTCAAAGTGGTCACAGAGGAGGAGTATTCCTCCACCACGGAAGAGGGCTATATCATCTCCTATACCCCCAAGAAGGATACCGAGCTGGAAGAGGGGGACGAGGTGACTCTGGTGGTCAGCAAGGGAAAGGAGAATCAAAAGGTTGCTGTGGGCAATTACGTGGATTTGAGCCTGGAGCAGGTGAAGGCCCAGCTGGAGCTGCAGGGGCTCAAGGCCAATGTGAAGGAGTATCACAGTGACACCTATGCCGCCGGCAAGGTGATGTGGCAGAGTATTGAAAAGGGAACCATGGTGGACCCTGGCACCACCATTGACCTCCAGGTCAGCCTTGGCCCAGAGGCCACCCAGCCTCCTGTCACCAATCCCCCGGTGGTGACCACAGACGCCCCGGTGAAGAAGACCATCACCGTGGATCTCAGCGACTACTCCGGTACCATTGATTTGAAGGTGACGTTGGGTTCCACCACCGTCTTTGACGGCAAGTGGAATGCCGATGAGAAGGGAGACTTCTCCCGTGAAGTGACCCAGAGTCCCGGCACCACCAAGCGAGTAACCATCGAGATCAATGGGGAGCGGGTGGAGAGCTATGACTTGGAGTTTTAACGTATGACGGGTACCATCATTAAGGCCCTCAGCGGCTTCTATTATGTGGACGTGGGGGCAGAGCAAGAGCCCATCACCTGCCGGGGCCGTGGCAAGCTGCGCCACCAGAAGATCACCCCTCTGGTGGGGGACCACGTGGCCATTACGGTGACCGAGGACGGAACTGGGATGGTGGATGAGGTCCTGCCCCGCTCCAATCAGTTCCAGCGGCCTATGGTGGCCAATATGGACCAACTGGTAATTTTGGCCTCCGGGGCTATCCCGATCACGGACCCATTCCTCATTGACCGGATGGTATCTCTGGCGGAGTACAAGGGGTGCCAGCCCATTATCTGCTTTAACAAGTGTGATTTGGAGCCCGCCACTCAGCTGGTGGAGCTGTATCAGAGGGCTGGATTTCAGTCCTTTGCCATCAGTGCCCAGACGGGCGAGGGCCTGGAGCAGCTGCTGGGGGTTCTGGATGGGAAGATTTCCGCATTCACTGGAAATTCCGGTGTGGGCAAGTCCAGCGTGCTCAACGCCCTGTGCCCGCAATTCGGCTTGAAGGTGGGTCAGGTCAGCGAAAAGCTGGGCCGTGGCCGCCACACCACCCGCCACGTGGAGTTGTTCCGCGTAGGGGGCGGACTGGTGGCAGATACCCCCGGATTCTCCGCCTTCGATGTGGAACAGATGGAGCTCATCCCCAAGGAGGAGCTGGCCCACACGTTCCGGGAATTCCGCCCCTATTTGGAGCAGTGCCGCTTTGTGGGGTGTGCCCACGTCAAGGAGCGGGGGTGTGCGGTGCGTGAGGCGGTGGACAACGGTGCCATCGCTCCCAGCCGCTACCAGAGCTATGTGCGCCTGTACGATCAAGTGAAGTCCCGCCCCCAGTGGGAAAAATAAATTGGATCAGGAACCAGACAGCCTCTTCTTTCATATGCTGTAGTAGATTTCAGCATGGAAAGGAGAGGCTGTTGTTTATGCGGATCGTAGTTGTGAAGTTTCCCAAAGCCCTGTGTGGGATTATGCGCCGGATTTTCGGCATCTCGGGTTGAGGGAATATCCCGGCCTCCATGGTCATATAGATACCTCAGATTGTGGACAAAGGGAGGATGTCTATGGATATGGAGTTACAGCCTGTGGTGCTGGAGGGATACCGCCAGGTTCTGGACACTGCGGTGACCCAGGAGGAGACGCTGGAGAGCATTGTGCCGGATACTTACCCGGACATTGCCCGCATCGTTACGGCGGTGGGGCGGGTGTATGTCCGAGATTGCGAGCCGGGAGAGGGAACGGTGCGGCTGACAGGCACCATCCAGACCACGGTGTTCTACATCCCTGAGGGGGAGCAGCTGCCCAAGACCTTGGAGGTGGCCATCCCCTTCCAGTGCCTGAAAGACCATCCATCGCTGCGCACCACTACGGTGGTACAATCCAGCGCCACGGTCACCTTCGCCGACGCCCGGGCGATCAATCCCAGAAAAGTGGTGGCCCGGGCGGAAATTATGGTGGAGCTCACCGCCTATGAGCTGGCGGCCAAAGAGGTGAACACCGACGTCCAGGGCGGCCCAGAGGGGAGCTTGGAGAAGCGTCTGTTACCCGCTCGGGACATTGTGATCACCGGGGTGGTGGAGAAACCTTTCCTCTTCTCCGATCTGGTGCGCATGCCCCCCTCCAAGGGAGAGGTGCAGCAGCTGCTGCTGTGCCGCCCCCAGCTGGATGTGATGGAGGGAAAGCTCATCGGCCGTAAGCTGGTGGTGAAGGGCTCTGTGAAGCTGTACCTGGTGTACCAGTGCGGGGACAGCGTCACTTCCACCTGTTTCGAGCTCCCCTTCTCCCAGGTGCTGGACGTGGAGCAGGAGGCGGGGGACCAGGGCTCTCAGGTGGACGTGCGCCTGAAAAGCGTGGACTGTCGCCTGCGAGAGGGAGAACTGGAGGTCACTGTGGAGGCCTGTGCCCAGGCGGTGGTGCGCATGGAGCGGGAGGTGACACTGCTCTCCGATGTGTACTCTGTGAGCTGTCGGCTGGATGCCCAACGTTCTCCCTGTCCTCTATGTACCCTGGCGGAGACAGGCGGCACCAGCCAAAGTGTCCGGCACTTCTATCAGACCTCGGTGGAGGCCAAGCAGGTGCTGGACAGCTTCGCCGTGGTCAAGGAAGTGACCCAGCGCAGCGGAGAGCACGGCAACGAGCTAGCCGCCCAGATTCAAGTACACATGCTGTATTTGGACGAGGAGGGAGAGCTGCGTGGGGCTACGGACAGCGTCCTGGTCACCTGTCCCTATCAAATCCCGGAGGGGTGCCAGCGCAAGGTCCATTGCAGAGCGGTGGGTGATTTGACCGCGGCAGCCGTCAGCGGCGGCATTGACCTGCGATTTGAGCTGGAGTTCCGCTGGCTGACCACCAAGGAGGAGGAACTGCTGTGCGTCAGTTCTGTGGCTTCTACGGGTGCCTATGAGGGCCCGTGTAGCCGCCCCTCCCTGGTCATTCGCCGGGTGGATGCGGGAGAGCAGCTGTGGGATGTGGCCAAGGCCTGCGGTGCCACCATCCAGGATATCTGCACCGCCAATGAGCTGGCCTCTGAGACAGTGCCGGAGGGAATGATTCTGCTCATTCCCACCAAGCGAGTCTAACACGCCAAAATCGGCCGGAGGGTTTCTCCGGCCGATTTTTTGATGTGGCATATTACACAGCTTATCCCCATACACATGTAGAGAACTTGCGGTGAGGAGGAATTGCTGTGGATCACAACAAATTGTATGAGGATATCGCCCAGCGCACTCAAGGCGATATTTACATTGGGGTGGTTGGTCCGGTACGCACGGGAAAATCCACCTTTATCAAGCGCTTTATGGAGACCATGGTGCTGCCGGAAATCCAGAACACCTATCTGCGGGACCGGGCCCGGGATGAGCTGCCCCAGAGCGGGTCCGGCCGTGTGGTGATGACCGCCGAGCCAAAATTCGTCCCGGAGGATGCGGTGAGCCTGTCCATGGATGACGGCAGCTCCTTCTCCGTGCGGCTCATTGACTGCGTGGGCTATATGGTGCCTGGAGCCATGGGGCAGATGGACGGAGACCAACCCCGGATGGTGACCACCCCCTGGATGGACCACGAGATCCCCATGACTCAGGCCGCGGAGCTGGGCACCCAGAAGGTCATCACCGACCACTCCACCATCGGCATTGTGGTGACCACCGACGGTACCATCGCCGACATCCCCCGGGAGGACTACCTGGAGGCGGAGGAGCGGGTTATTGAGGAGCTTAAAGCCATGGGGAAGCCCTTTGTGGTGCTGCTCAACTCCGCCCAGCCCTACAGCGACCGGGCCCAAGCCATCCAGGCGGACATTGCCCAGCAGTACCAGGTCACCTGCCTGGCGGTGAACTGCCTGACCCTGGACGAGGAGACGGTGGAGGCCATCCTGAGCGGAGTGCTCCATGAATTCCCCATGAAACAGCTGGAGCTGTTTCTCCCCTCCTGGGTGGATGTGCTCCCCTTCGACCACCCCATCAAAAGCCAGCTCTATGGGATGATTCGCCAAGAAGCTGGAGGGTTGGAGCGGCTGCGGGACACAGAAGCAGCGGTGGAGGCCTTGGACCAGCGGGAGGAAATCGCCTCCGCCCAGATCACCCGCATGGACATGGGCAGCGGCGTGGTAACGGCGGTGCTGGAGCTGCCTCGCAGTCTGTTCTATGAGACAGTGTCCCAGCGCTGTGGACTGGAGATTCACGACGACGGAGACCTCATTGGGCAGCTGGTCCAGATGGCCTCCATGAAGCGGAAATATGAGAAGGTGGAGCAGGCCCTGGCCCAGGTGGAGGAGACGGGCTACGGCATCGTCATGCCCGATCCCCAGGAGATGACCCTGGAGGAGCCGGAGATCGTCAAGCAGGGCGGCCGCTACGGGGTACGCCTCAAAGCCTCGGCCCCTTCCATCCACATGATGCGGGCGGACATCAAAACCGAGGTCTCTCCCATCATGGGCACGGAGAAACAGTCGGAGGAGATGGTGGACTTTCTCCTGCGTCAGTTCGAGGGGGATACGGGGAAGATATGGGACTCCAATATGTTTGGCCGCTCCTTTCACGAGCTGGTGGGGGAGGATTTGCAAGCCAAACTCAAGCGTATGCCGGAGGACGCCCGGGAAAAGCTGCGGGACACCCTCCAGCGCATCATCAACGAGGGGTCCGGGGGCCTGATTTGCATCATTCTGTAAGGAAAAGATGTGTCGCAGAACATGGGTTCTGTGGCACATCTTTTTTTGTAACGTTTGGTTTGTTCAGGGTTCTAATGGGTGAGCAAACAAAGTGGAGAAGAGAGCAGATATCTGATACAATGGGGAAGCAAAGTGCCGGGAGAAGGGGGAGAGACATGTCAGGATTTCAAGAAATCTATGAGGCCTACAGTCGGCCTGTGTACCGGTTTCTCCTGGCTCTGACCCGGAACGAGACCATGGCCGAGGATTTGTTGCAGGACGTGTTCTATCAGGCCCTCTTACATATAGACCGATTCGAGGGGCGCAGCAGCCTGTACACCTGGCTGTGTCAGATTGGGAAAAATGCCTGGCTGAAAGAGTGCCGCAGACAGAAACACCATGAGACATGTCCTATAGAGAAGATGGGGGAGGTGGCCTCTCTGGAACTGACTCCGGAGGAACAGGTCATCCAGCGGGAGGAATGTATGCGGGTACGTCAGGCGGTGCAGCGGCTCAGTGAGCCCTACAAGGACGTGTTTATTCTCCATACCTATGCCGATGTAAAGCTCAAGGAGATCGCAGAACTATATGGGAAATCTGAGACGTGGGCCAGAGTGACCTACTATCGGGCCAAGCAGAAGATTATTCAGGAGGTGTCAAAATGAAGTTATCATGTGACATTGTGCAGGACTTACTGCCGTTGTACGAGGACGATCTGTGCAGCCAGGCCACCCGAGAGGCGGTGGAGGAGCATTTGCGGGAGTGCGAGACCTGCGGAAAGCAGCACGCAGCCGTCCAGGAGCTCACAGAGCCGGAGGTTGTGGTAAAGCCAAAACGTGAGAAAAAAGCCACGGCCAAGAGCTTCAAGAAGATTCGCAACCGCTGGATTGCATCCATTGTGGTTGTTCTTCTGTTGATTCCTGTGCTCTGCCTGGGTGTAGGACAAGTGAGAGGTGTAGGCCCCAGCTTTTCTAACCTGCGGCAAATTTACCTCGGCAATCGGTTTATGCAGTGTATGGAAGCGGGAGAATATGAGAAAGCCTTTGAATATCTGGATTTGAGGAATACCAAGCAACAATGGCTGGAAGAGGGCCATATCCCAGCGGAAGAACTGGACCATTTTGAGGAGGACACCAAGGCACGTTTTATGGAGTTGGGGGAAGAACTGGAACAGGCTGGAGGAATTCAAAATGTTCGGTACATCGGTGTAAACGGTTATGCAGACCACTTCGTTGGGGATTACGAGTATGAGATATGGTTTGCCGCAGAATACAAAGGAGTGGACCGACAGATTATTTTGTGGGTGACCAAGGACGGTGTAGATTCCGGCCATGCAGAGTTGAGTCTAACTGACCCCCTGGAGGCTATGGTGTCGTGGAACTATACCATGTACAATCAATATACTGGAGTGGATATCTCTGACGATCATGGAACATGAGAGAAGGCCGGGAAGCTCGATGGGGCTTCCCGGCCTCGCTGGTTTATCGGTTTTGCAACACTTGAAGCTGTCCTTCGTCCAAAATCTGTACTGTGCCGTACCCCGTCTCCACAGCTCCTTGCTGTACCAATTGCTTCATGGCCCGGCTGACGGTGATGCGGCTCATGCCAATGGCCTGGCCGATGCTCTCGTGCGTACACGCCACGGTGTTGTTCTCGCCTCGGGGTAAGGTCAGCAGGTACCGAGCTACCCGGCCAATGGCTGGGAGAGAGGCCGTGTCCACGTGGTCGGAGAGAATCCGAATGGTGCGGGCCAGATAGCGCAGCATGGGCTGGGCCAACTGGGGGTGCTCCATGAAGATCTGATCCAGCCGCTGCTGGTCAATGGACACTACCAGGCTGTCCTCCAGAGCCATGGCAGAGCTGACCCGGGGGTACTGGTCAAAAAAAGATGCCTCCCCCATCAGGTCTCCGCTGCGGTGGATGGTCAAAATACGCTCGTCTCCCTCCGGGCTGCTGAGAAAGCTGCGGGCGGAGCCGGACACCAGGTAGTAAAAGTGGTGAGGCTGCTCTCCCTGGAGATAAATCATCTGCCCCTTGGTGTACAACTTGGGGGTCTGCCCCCGGGCGAAGATGTCCCACTGTGCCATGCCGTTCCCTCCAATCTCCCTAAGATTGTATCACATGTTACATTCTTTTTCCAGAGGCTTTGGCATAATGAATGTACCGAACAACCTGAGAAACGAGGAGGTGCGTCTCATGGGTATGACCATGACGCAGAAAATTTTGGCCCGGGCAGCGGGTTTGGACCAGGTACAGGCCGGACAGCTCTTAGAGGGCAAGCTGGACCTGGTGCTGGGCAACGACATTACTACCCCTGTGGCTATCAAAGAGTTTGAGAAGGCGGGGTTGTCCACGGTGTTTGACCAGGACAAAATCGCCATTGTGCTGGACCACTCCACCCCCTGTAAGGACATCAAGTCCGCCCAGCTGTGCGCCAGGTGCCGGGACTTTGCCCACAAGCACCACATCACCCACTTCTACGATGTGGGCCAGATGGGCATTGAGCACGCCCTGATTCCCGAGAAGGGCTTGGCTGCCCCCGGTGAGGTCATCATTGGCGCAGACTCCCACACCTGTACTTATGGCGCTCTGGGCGCTTTCTCCACTGGCGTGGGCTCCACCGATATGGCGGCGGGCATGGCCACCGGTCTTGCCTGGTTCAAGGTGCCCCAGGCCATCCAGGTGAAACTTACGGGAACCCTTTCCCCCTATGTCAGCGGTAAGGACGTGGTGCTCCACCTCATCGGTATGATTGGAGTGGACGGAGCCCTGTACCAGTCCCTGGAGTTCTGCGGGGATGGCGTGGCCTCCCTGGAGATGGACGATCGGTTCACCATTTGCAACATGGCCATTGAGGCGGGAGCGAAAAACGGGATTTTCCCCGTGGATGAGAAGACCATCGCCTACTTGAACGGACGAGTGGAGCGGGCCTGGACCGCCTTTGAGGCAGACGAGGACGCCGTGTATGCCCGTACCGTGGAGATTGACCTGTCTACTCTGCGGCCCACCGTGGCGCTGCCCCACCTGCCCTCCAATACCCAGCCGGTGGACGAAGTGGCGGGCAAGCCCATCCAGCAGGTGGTCATTGGCTCCTGCACCAACGGACGCTTGAAGGACCTGCGAGAGGCCGCTGCCATCCTCCGGGGAAAGAAGGTGGCCGACGGGGTACGATGCATTGTCATTCCCGCCACCCAGCAGATCTATCTCCAGGCCATGGAAGAGGGCCTCATTGCCGACTTTATCCAGGCCGGGGCCGCGGTATCTACCCCCACTTGCGGGCCCTGTCTGGGCGGACATATGGGCGTGCTCAGCGACAACGAGTGGGCCATTGCCACCACCAACCGCAATTTCGTGGGCCGTATGGGCCCCACCAGTTCCATGATCATTCTGGCAAGCCCTGCGGTGGCAGCGGCTTCCGCCATCACCGGCGTGGTCACCGACCCCGCCACCATCTGAGGGAGGGATGAGAAGATGAAGATTTACAAATACGGCGACAACGTGGATACCGACGTCATCATCCCCGCCCGCTACTTAAACGCCCCGGACGAGAAGTCCCTGGCCTCCCACTGTATGGAGGACATCGATGCCGATTTTGCCACCACGGTGGAGCCCGGTGATATTGTGGTGGGTGGCAGCAACTTCGGCTGTGGCTCCTCCCGGGAGCACGCCCCCCTGGCCATCAAGGCCTGTGGCGTGAAGTGTGTCATCGCCAAGAGCTTTGCCCGTATCTTCTACCGCAACGCCATCAACATCGGCTTCCCCATCATGGAGTGTCCCGAGGCGGTGGACGGCATCTCTCCGGGCGATAGTGTCACGGTGAACTTTGCCACGGGCGTCATTGAGAATGAGACCACCGGGCAGACCTTCCAGGCTGCGCCGTTCCCCGATTTTGTCAACGGCATCATTGAGAACGGTGGTCTGCTCCACTCTCTGAAAGCTAGGGGGATTGCCAAATGAAGTACAAAATTGCACTGATTCGGGGGGACGGGATCGGTCCCGAGATTGTCAATGAGGCGGTAGGCGTCCTGGACAAGGTGGGAGAGAAGTTCGGCCACACCTTCACCTATGTGGATGTGCTTCTGGGGGGGTGCGCCACCGATGCGGTGGGCAAGAGCTATCCCGACGGCACCGCTGAGGTGTGCAAGAGTTGCGACGCCGTGCTGTTGGGCGCCGTGGGCGGTCCCAAGTGGGGCAGCGACAAGCCCGCCGAGCAGCGGCCGGAGACCGCTCTTCTGGCCATCCGCAAGGACTTAGGTCTGTATGCCAACCTGCGCCCCGCTGCGCTGCGCCCCGCTCTGGCCGAGGCCTGTCCCCTGAAAAAGGAGACCGCAGAGAAGGGCATTGACCTGATGATGGTGCGAGAGCTCACGGGAGGCGTGTACTTTGGCAAGCGGGACCGCTACGACACCCCGGACCGGGGCGTGGAGTGCACCGACTTGATGGCTTACTCCGAGATGGAGATCGAGCGCATTGGCCGCCGAGCCTTTGAGATGGCTCGACTGAGACGGAAGAAAGTGTCCAGCGTGGACAAGGCCAACGTGCTGGAGACCAGCCGCCTGTGGCGGTCTGTGATGCACCGTCTGGCGGAAGAGTACCCCGACGTGGCCTATGAGGACGTACTGGTGGACAACTGCGCCATGCAGCTGGTGCGGGACCCTGGCCAGTTTGACGTGGTGGTCACCGAGAACATGTTCGGAGATATCCTCTCCGACGAGGCCTCCATGATCACCGGGTCTATTGGCCTGTTGCCTTCCGCCTCTATGGGAGATACGGCCCCCGCCCTCTATGAGCCCATCCACGGCTCGGCCCCCGATATCGCCGGGCAGGACAAGGCCAACCCCATTGCCACCATTCTCTCCGTAGCTATGATGCTCCGCTACTCCTTCCAGCTGTCTGCTGAGGCGGACGCTGTGGAGCGGGCGGTGGACCAGGCCCTGGCTGATGGCTGGCGCACGGCTGACATTGCCAAACCGGGAAAAGACGTCATCGGCACCCGCCGAATGGGTCAGATCATCCGGGATAATATTTAACGACCTGGGGAACCTCCGCCGGACCGGATTCGGGCGGAGGTTCCCTCTTGCATTGCTCTGGATTGCTGGCTATAATAAAAATAATATGAATCTGATCATGAAGGGGTTGGGCGCTTTGATTTTGGCTGTGGCTATCAGCAATATCCATGTCACCATCGCACTGTTTGAAGAAAACGGAGACATCCGTTTTCGCTCTGAGCTGGAAAGTGAGCGCAGATACAGTGAAGATCGGTGCGCCCTGGACCTCATGGGGGTGTTCCAGCTGTACGGCGGGAAGATCCAGGAGGTACAGGGGGCCATTGTGTCCAGCGTTGTACCCCAGGTGACAGATATTTTTGTCCGGGCCATTCAGCGCCTGACGGGGAAGCGCCCCATGGTGGTGGGCCCGGGGGTGAAAACCGGGCTGAACATCCGGGCGGACGTGCACAACCAGCTGGGCAGCAACATTGTGGCCTCGGCGGTGGCAGCGGTGGCCCTGTATCCGTCCCCATCCATTGTCATCAACTCGGGCACCGCCCTGTCCTTCTCCTACATGCGTCAGGCCTCTTATGAGGGATGTTCCATTATGCCGGGTATGGCCATTGCTCTGGAGGCCCTGTCCGACAACGGGGCCCAGCTGCCCCACATTGCCATGGGAAAGGTGGACTCTCCCTTGGGCCGCAACACGGTGGACTCCATGCGAGCGGGCGTGGTATACGGCTATGCCGGGTCCATTGACCGGCTCATCGACGAGATGGAGCAGTCTGCCGGAGAAAAGGCCGCCTCTGTGGTGGCTACGGGCGAGTATGCCCCGGAGATTTTCCGCCACTGTCACCATGAGATTCAGTACGACCGGGACCTGATGGTCAAGGGGCTGTACTTCCTCTACCGCAAGAATACCACCAAGCGCACCCGGTGAATTTTGCAGCACAAGACGCTGTAACATGCAAAATAACCCGTATCCATGGGATTGACTCTTGCATATGTGCAAGAAAGACGATATAATATGTCACAAATGAAGTGTACGGAGGGATTGACTTGAAAGAATTGTCCAAGATTGCCTCTCAGGTGCAGGCATCCAGCACCATGGCCATTGACTCTCTGGCCAAGCAGATGAAGGCCGACGGCATAGACGTGGTGGGATTTGGCGCTGGTGAGCCGGATTTTAACACCCCGGACGAAATTAAGGCCGCTGGTATCCGGGCCATTGAGGAGAACAACACCCGCTACACCCCCGCTTCCGGTCTGCCCGGCATTAAGAAGGCGGTGTGTGAGCGTGTGAAGGCGGATTTCCACGTGGAGTATGAGCCGTCCCAGGTGATGGTGGCCGCTGGTGCCAAGCACTGTGTGTATGTGGCCCTCCGGGCTCTGGTCAATCCCGGGGACGAGGTGATCGTCCCGGCCCCATACTGGGTCAGCTACATTGAGCTGGTCCGCATGATGGGCGGCGTGCCTGTGGTGGTGACGGCGGAGGAGTCTGCCGGGTTTAAAATCACCGCTCAGCAGCTGCGGGATGCCATTACCCCCAAGACCAAGGCCATGATTCTCAACAATCCCTCCAACCCCACCGGCATGGTGTACAATGGGGAGGAGCTGAAGGCTCTGGTAGATGTGTGCGTGGAGAACGACCTGTACATCATCGCCGACGAGATCTACTCCTGCCTGCTCTATGATGGGCTGAAATTTACCTCTGTGGCCAGCTTGGGCGAAGAGGTAAAGAAGCGCACCATCCTCATCAACGGTGTCTCCAAGGCCTATGCGATGACGGGCTGGCGCATTGGCTACGCTCTGGCTGAGCCTGAGATCATCAAAGTCATGAGCAACTACCTCAGCCACTGTGCGGGCTCCTGCTGCACCATTTCCCAGAAGGCGGCAGAGGCGGCCCTCAGTGGCTCCCAGGAGAAGATTGAGACCATGCGGCAGGCCTTTGAGGAGCGGCGCAACTACCTGGTGGAGCGCATGAACCAGGTGGAGGGCGTCAGCTGCATCAAGCCTGAGGGCGCTTTCTATGTGATGATGAACATGGAGAAGCTGGTGGGTCGCACCGTCCACGGCCAGGTGATCAACACGTGTGACGACTTCTCCCAGGCCTTCTTGAAGTATGGCCTGGTGGCCACGGTACCCGGTACCGCCTTCGGCGCCCCCAACTTTGTGCGCTGGTCCTATGCCACCTCCATGGAGAACATCAAGAAGGGTATGGACCGCCTGGAGGCGTTCTTGAAGGAATTCCAGTGAGTTCCCCAACTGACCCTTGCAAAACCTTGCAGGGTTGGATATACTATCACTGTTCGACAAACTAGATCAGGAGGTCATATCACATGGCTAAGATTACGAAGGATACTATCATCGGCGATATTCTGGACATCGCTCCTCAGACTGCCCCCATCTTCCTGTCCATCGGCATGCACTGCCTGGGCTGCCCCTCTTCCCGGGGTGAGACTGTGGAGCAGGCCTGCATGGTTCACGGCGTGGACGTGAACGCTCTGCTGGAGCAGCTCAACGCCAACATCGGCGAATAAAAACCATTGCGGGAAAAGAGCGGGTAACCGCTCTTTTCTTGTATCTGACGAAAATGAGGGATTTTTATGGAATTGACGCCGAGATTGCGTGCCATTGCCCAGCAGGTCCCCCAGGGCTCGGTGCTGGCAGATGTGGGCACGGACCATGCACTACTGCCGGCATGGCTGCTGTTAGAGGGACGTATCCCCTCCGCCATTGCCTCGGATTTGCGAGAGGGCCCCTTGTCCCGGGCCAAGGAGACGGTGGAGCAGCACGGAGTGGCGGACCGGGTCTCTCTGCGCCTGTGTGACGGGCTGTCCGGCATTCAGGCAGGGGAGGCGGACGTGGTGGCCATCGCAGGCATGGGCGGGGAGACCATTGCCGCCATTTTGGAGCAGGCCCCCTGGACGAAGGAGAACACCTTGCTGCTCCTCCAGCCCATGACCTCCTTCCCGGACCTCCGACAGTGGCTGGTGGAAAACGGCTATCGGGTGGAGCACGAGACCCTGTGCCAAGAAGGGAGCCGTATGTATACCGTGCTCACCGTGTGGGGCGGCCAGGATGTACCTATGACCCCGGCAGAGCTCTGGGTGGGGCGCAATACCCCCCAGCCCCTGAGAGGGGCATACCTGTCCATGATGGAGGGCAAGGTGCGCCGGGCTCTGGAGGGACAGAAGGCCTCTGCCAACCCGGACCAGGCGGTGGTGGAGCAGCTGGAGCAGGTACTGGCAGGCATGGATGAGATGAAAAAGGAGCTGGAAGCATGAACACCGTACAGCAAATCTATGAGGCCATCCAGAAGAAGGCCCCCTTTCAATATCAGCTGGGGTTTGACAACGCCGGATTCCTGGTAGGGCGGCGCAACGCCCCGGTGGATCGGGTTCTCATCGCTCTGGACATCACCAGAGACGTGGTGGACGAGGCCGTGGAGCTGGGAGCACAGCTCATTGTGTCCCACCACCCGGTGATCTGGGAAGGGGTCAAACAGCTCACCGACGTCACCCCCGGCGGAGACCTGCTGCTGACCATGGCAGAGCACGGCATTTCCGCCATCTGTGCCCATACCAATCTGGATGCAGTGGCAGAGGGCGTCAACGATGCCCTGGCCTGCAAGTTGGGGTTGACCCAGGTGGAGCAGCTGAGCCAGGACGGGGTGGACCAGCAGGGAAACCCCTATGGCATTGGACGGATTGGCCAGGTGGAAGCCCAGAGCGTGGAGAGCTTTGCTGCCCTGGTGAAGCAGCGGCTGGATGCCGCCTGCGTGCGGGTGGTGGACAGCGGCAAGCCGGTGCACCGGGTGGCTGTTGGCGGCGGCTCCTGCGGCAGTATGCTGGGTGATGTGGTGGCCGCCGGATGTGACACCTTTGTCACCGCCGACGTGAAGTATGACGTATTTCTGGCGGCCAAGGCCCAGGGCCTGAACCTGTTGGACGCCGGACACTACCCTACAGAGAACGTGGTGTGTCCTGTGCTGGAGGGATGGCTGAAGGAGGCGTTCCCCGACCTGCGGGTGGAAATTTCCCAGCGCCACCGAGAGGTCTATCACTGCGTTTAACCTAGGCTGGTATGAGTTGTCCCCCTGCTTCATATGGATGGAGGGAAGGGGGGATGGCTATGAAGCCATGGATGGTGATTCTGCTCATCGCGGCATGTATCCTCTGTTTTTTCGCCCGATGGGGCAAGCTGGTGGTGCCCACAGTGGCTCAGGTAGATACTGGACATCCTGTCGTGGTACTGGATGCTGGACACGGTGGAGAGGACGGGGGAGCCGTCACCGCTTCGGGCCACCGGGAGAGTGAGATCAATCTCCAGATCGTGAAGAAGCTGGAATATTTCATGGCTCTGTGCGGAGTGGAGCCGGTGCTCACCCGGACGGAAGATGTCTCACTCCACACGCCGGGGGCAGAGGAGAGGGGAGAGCGGAAACGCTCCGATTTGGACTATCGGGTCCAGTTGGTCAACGACACCCCAGGGGCCATGCTCATCAGCATCCATCAAAACCAATATCCTGATCCCTCGGTACGAGGGGCACAGGTGTTTTACACCCTGGGCGATGTGGGGCGGCAGTGGGGAGAATATACCCAGCAGATGCTCCAGGAGACGGTGGACAGCTCCAACACAAAAAAGGCCAAGCAGGTGTCCGAGGACGTGTATCTCTTTTCCCATATTTCCTGTCCTGGCCTGTTGGTGGAGTGTGGCTTTCTCAGCAATGGGCTGGAGGCCTCGCTGCTTCTCACAGACGGGTATCAGACCCGGCTGTCCATGGCCATTACCGGAGCCTACCTCCACCAATTGCAAATGATAAACCGAGCCTCAGGAGGAATCTGAATGGCAAAAAATAAAACTGTGTACTACTGCACTCAGTGCGGCAACGAGACTCCCAAATGGCAGGGCAGATGTCTGGCCTGCGGGGCCTGGAACACCATTGTGGAGCAGCCCGCCGCAGCGGTGGAGAGCAAGAAAAAAGCAGGGGGGAGCCTGTCCACCTTGCCCCTGCGAAAGCCCCGTCCCATGGACGACGTGGAGGCCACCGACGAACTGCGCTTCCCCACGGGAATGAGCGAACTGGACCGCGTGCTGGGCGGGGGAGCCGTGAAGGGCTCTCTGGTGCTGGTGGGCGGTGCCCCGGGCATCGGCAAGTCCACTTTGATGCTGCAGATCTGCAACAGCCTGTGCCAGTTTGCCTCAGTGCTCTATGTGTCCGGCGAGGAGTCGGAGCGGCAGATCAAGCTGCGGGCCCAGCGGCTGGGTATCTCCGGGCAGGGGCTGTATCTCTACTCAGAGACCAACCTGGACGATGTGGTGGCGGCGGTGGAGGAGCAAAAACCGGATATTTTGATCGTGGACTCCATTCAGACGGTGTACAACGGGGAGTCCAACTCCTCTCCAGGCAGCGTGGCCCAGGTCAAGGAGTGCACCATGACCCTAATGCACCTGGCCAAGGGCTTGGGCATCACCGTCTTTGTGGTGGGCCACATCAACAAAGAAGGCTCCCTGGCAGGCCCCAAGGTGCTGGAGCACATGGTGGACTGTGTGCTGCATTTTGAAGGGGAGGAGCACAACTCTTACCGCATTCTCCGGGCGGCTAAAAATCGCTTTGGCGCCACCAATGAAATCGGTGTGTTTGAGATGGGGGACCAGGGCCTGTCCCAGGTGCCAAACCCCTCGGAGGCACTGCTGTCCGGGCGGCCTCAGAACACCCCGGGCTCCTGCGTCACCTGTGTCATGGAGGGCGTGCGCCCGGTGCTGGCAGAGGTCCAGGCGCTGCTCACCCCGTCGGCCTACGGTACGTCCCGGCGCTCCTGTAACGGCTTTGACTACAACCGGGCCATGATGCTCTCGGCAGTGCTGGAAAAACGTGGAGGGCTCATGGTGTCCAACTGTGACGTGTACGTCAACGTCATTGGCGGCTTGAGCATTACAGAGCCGGCGGCGGACCTGGCGCTCATCGTGGCCTTGGCGTCCAGCTTCCGGGACAAGCCGGTGCCGTATGATTTGGCGGCCATCGGCGAAGTGGGCCTGACCGGCGAGCTGCGTGCGGTGCACGCGTTGAATCAGCGCCTCAGCGAGGTGCAGCGGCTGGGCTTTACCAAATGCTTGATTCCAGCCCGGCATAGCGGAAAGCTGGTGGTGCCGGACGGCTTACAGCTCATTGAGGTGCACAACATCCGGCAAGCGATTGCGGTGCTTGTGTGAGTCTTTGGGCTCATAATTCAGACAGGGGTGGTCGGTGCCGTCCTGAGCGGCGTTGCGCATAGGTTGTGCACCCGTTGTGTACAGGGTGCACCGGCCATCGGTCTGATGCCGACAGGAGAGGGTACACGGAATGAGACTCATAACTTGACCTCCAATTCTGGTGTGCCGGGAACTCCTGTTTGAACACACTAGCAACTCAACAAAATTAAAATTTTGTTGAGTTGAGGGTAGGGGGCTCCCGGAAATCTGATATCCGTAGTATGATCCGGCCAGCCTGGCTTTATGTATGCAAATATGGTGATTTCACATGAAAATTGACTATCAAACTCAAGCGCCGCCGGTGCTGCGGGATTTTCTCGCGTACCACGAGACCATTCAGGGACATTCGTCCAAAACGGTGGATGAATATTTTCTCGATCTGCGCAACTTTCTCAGATACATGAAACTTGAAAAAGGCTTGGTGCCTAGATCCACGCCGCTGGACGAAATCTCCATTGACGACGTGGATGTCTCGCTGGTGCGCTCTGTGACGCTGGCCGATGTGTACGCATATCTCAGCTTTCTCAGCCGCAGCCGTGCCAAGAATCACAATTCGCCTCAGGCTGGCTGCGGCCTTGAGGCGTCTACCAGAGCTCGGAAAGTTGCGTCGATCCGTTCCTTTTATAAGTATCTGGTGAACAAAGCCAAAGTTCTCACGGAAAATCCTATTCAGGAGCTGGATGCGCCCAGACAGCGCCAGACGCTGCCGAGATTTTTAACTCTGGATGAGTGTATTCAGTTGCTGGACAGCATCGACGGGCCCAATTCTGAGCGAGACTTTTGTATTATTACCTTATTTTTGAACTGTGGACTGCGAATTTCTGAGCTGGTGGGCTTGAACCTCAGCGATGTGCGGGACGACCGTATGCGAGTGTTAGGCAAAGGTAACAAAGAGCGTTTTGTCTTCCTCAATACCGCCTGCCGCAGCGCACTGGATGACTGGCTGGCTGTTCGAGCCCAGTCAGCGGCTGTGGACCCCTATGCGCTGTTTATCAGTCGGCGGCGGACCCGTGTGACCAAGGACGGCGTGCACTATATGATTAAAAAGCGGCTGGCAGAGGCTGGATTGGACCGGGACAAGTACTCCGCCCACAAGCTGCGCCACACAGCCGCTACCCTGATGCTGAAAAACGGTGTTGACGTGCGTACATTGCAGGAAATCCTCGGCCATGAGCATTTGAATACCACGCAAATCTACACCCATGTGGACAGTGAGGCCATGCGTCAGGCTGCCCAACTCAACCCTTTGGGAGATCGGTGCAAGAAAAAGTGAGCCTCTCTCCTGCTGCTTTGGCACTTCGCACAAAGGGTATTGGGGCGGTGTATATAATTTGTCTTAAAAAAGATGGCTTGATACCTTGCAATTTGGGGCGAACGCTGTTAAAATGATGAAGTGCAAGACCAATTAATTCTACTAAGGAGTTGATTCAAATGCCACTGGTCACTACTACCGAGATGTTCAAAAAGGCATACGATGGTGGGTATGCAATTGGTGCTTTCAACGTCAACAACATGGAGATCGTTCAGGGCATCACCGAGGCCGCCAAGGAGGTTAACGCTCCCCTGATTCTTCAGGTTTCCAAGGGCGCTCGTGCTTACGCCAACCACACCTACTTGGTGAAGCTGGTTGAGGCTGCCATCATTGAGACTGGCCTGCCCATCGCTCTGCACCTGGATCACGGCGACAGCTTCGAGATCTGCAAGAGCTGCATCGACGGCGGCTTCACCTCCGTCATGATCGACGCCTCTTCCAAGCCCTTCGCTGAGAACATTGAGCTGACCAAGCGTGTTGTGGAATATGCTCATGATCACGGTGTTGTGGTCGAGGCCGAGCTGGGCGCTCTGGCTGGCGTGGAGGACGAGGTCCAGGTTTCCGCCGAGGACTCTCACTACACCCGTCCCGAGGAAGTTGAGGAGTTCGTCTCCAAGACCGGCTGCGACTCTCTGGCCATCGCCATCGGCACCAGCCACGGCGCTTACAAGTTCACCGCTGCTCAGTGCACCCGCAACGAGAAGGGCGAGCTGGTTCCCCCTCCCCTGCGCTTCGACATCCTGGACGAGGTCGTCCGTCGTCTGCCCGGCTTCCCCATCGTTCTCCATGGCTCTTCTTCCGTGCCCCAGGAGTATGTGAAGATGATCAACGAGAACGGCGGCAAGATGCCCGATGCCGTTGGTATCCCCGAGGAGCAGCTGCGTCAGGCCGCCCGCGGCGCTGTGTGTAAGATCAACATTGACTCTGACCTGCGTCTGGCCATGACCGGCACCATCCGTAAGTTCTTCGCTGAGCACCCCGACAAGTTTGACCCCCGCGAGTACCTGAAGCCCGCCCGCGCCAACATCAAGGAGCTGGTCAAGCACAAGCTGATCAACGTCCTGGGCTGCGACGGCAAGGCCTAATCAGCGCGTTTCAAACGCATCACAACATTAGGAGGATTCAAACATGTCTCAACTGAAAGGCGCATGTATCATTGGTCAGTCCGGCGGTCCTACCTCCGTGATCAATGCCAGCGCATACGGTGTCATTCGCACCGCTCTGGATAACCCCAACATCACCGCCGTGTACGGCGCTGCTCACGGCATCAAGGGCGTTCTCAACGATCGCCTGTATGACATGAGCCAGGAGGACGCTCACGAGCTGGAGCTGCTGCTGAACACTCCCTCTTCCGAGCTGGGTTCCTGCCGCTACAAGATCGCCGATCCCGATGTGGACGACACCGACTACAAGCGGATTCTGGAGATCTTCAAGAAGTACGACGTGCGTTACTTCTTCTACAACGGTGGTAACGACTCCATGGACACCTGCTCCAAGGTCAGCCGCTTCATGGCCAAGTCCGGCTATGAGTGCCGCGTCATGGGCGTGCCCAAGACCATCGACAACGACCTGTTCGGCACCGACCACTGCCCCGGCTTCGCCTCTGCTGCCAAGTACATCGCTACTTCCTGCGCTGAGGTGTACAAGGATGCTCGTGTGTACGACACCGGCATGGTCACCATCATCGAGATCATGGGCCGTCACGCTGGCTGGCTGACTGCCGCTGCCGCTCTGGCTGGCGTCGTGGGCTGCGCTCCCGACCTGATCTACGTCCCCGAGGTGGACTTCGACATGGACAAGTTCCTGGCCGACGTCACCTCCATCTACGAGAAGAACGGCAACTGCATCGTGGCTGTCTCCGAGGGCATCCACTATGCTGACGGCTCCTTCGTCTCCGAGGCTAAGACCTCCGCCACCGACGGTTTCGGTCACGCTCAGCTGGGCGGTCTGGCTGCTATGCTGGCCAACATCGTCAAGGAGCGCACCGGTGCCAAGGTCCGTGGCATCGAGCTGTCCCTGCTGCAGCGCTGCGGCGCTCACCTGGCTTCTCAGACCGACATTCAGGAGTCCTTCCTGGCTGGTAAGACCGCCGTGGAGGCTGCTGTGGCCGGCGAGACCGATAAGATGGTGGGCTTCGAGTGCTCCCGTGAGAACGGCTATGAGTGCAAGACCAAGCTGTTCAACCTCTCTGAGGTGGCCAACTTCGAGAAGAAGGTGCCCCTGGAGTGGATCAACGAGGCTGGCAACGGCATCAACCAGGGCTTCATCGACTACGCCCTGCCCCTGATCCAGGGTGAGAACACCCGCGCCACCGAGCACGGTCTGCCCCGCTTCGCCCGTCTGAAGAAGGTTCTGGCCAGCAAGTAAGAAGAGTAGACCTCTTCCCTACTTTGTGCTATGATGATGAGGAATTACAGTGATGTAATTCCTCATCATTTTTTATGTTCCGAAGGAGATGAAAAAGATGCTTCATATGGCTATTTTGGGAGCTGGCCGCATTGCCGCAACCATGGCGGAGACCATCAACCGCATGAATCAGGCGGGAAACCATGCCGTCTCCCTGTATGCTGTGGCAGCCCGGGATTTGGAACGGGCCCAGCAGTTTGCCGATACCCACGGCGTAGAGCGAGCCTACGGCAGCTATGAGGAGATGCTCCAGGACCAGCAAGTCCAGCTGGTGTATGTGGCCACCCCTCACTCTCATCATTATCAGCATGTCATGATGTGCCTGGAGCACGGAAAGCATGTTCTGTGCGAGAAGGCCTTTGCCGCCAATGTCCAGCAGACGCGAGAGATGCTCCAGCGGGCCAAAGACAAGGGCCTGCTGCTCACCGAGGCCATCTGGACCAGATACCAGCCTATGCGGGAGATCATCTCTCAGGTGGTGAACTCTGGCATCATTGGAGAGCCCCGAATGCTCACCGCCAACCTGGGCTATGAGATCATGGGAAAAGAGCGCATTGTGGAGCCTGCCTTGGCCGGCGGTGCCCTGCTGGACGTGGGAATCTATCCCCTGAACTTTGCCGAGATGGTGTTTGGTGCCCCGGACCAGGTCCACGCTGTGGGCGTCCTCTCGGACAAGGGAGTGGACCTCCAGGACAGCATGACCCTGACATGGAAGGACGGAAAGATGGCGGTGTTAAACGCCGGGGCCAACTGCGTCTCTGACCGGATGGGAGTCATCTACGGTACCCGGGGCTTTGCTGTGGTGGAGAATATCAACAATCCCCAGTCCATCACCGTCTATGATGCCCAGTACCAGCAAGTGGAGCACCACCCCTGCCCTGCTCAGCTCACAGGCTACGAGTATGAGGTGGTGGAGGCAGCCCGCTGTATTGAGGCGGGAGCGCTGGAGTGCCCCTCTATGCCCCACCAGGACACTGTGCACATGATGGAGCTGATGGACGAGATTCGCCACCAGATGGGTGTGCACTACCCCTTTGAATAAGACAGAAAACCCCTCCGGTGTAGTCAACACTACATCGGAGGGGTTCTCATAGATTCGTTTATTTTTGAGGCTTCATGGACCAGAACACCACATTCATCAAGATGACAATGAGAAACACCACGCCAATAGCGACCCAAAATCCCATGTCAATGCCCCAAAGAGAAGTGGTTCCAAATACGTCCATCCACAGGTTTGCCCAGTTCATCACGAATCCCTCCGTTCTTATAGTAATTCACCGTAGTGCCGCACATAGGCCTTTTTGAGACTGGTGGCCAGAATCAGCCATGACGCTGCGCTGGCCTCGATACTCCACGTGGCTGCACCGAGAACACACAGCGTCAATACTACCCTTGACCAGGAGCAACTTCTCCTCCCCCTGTTTTACCAGAATGCTGGCCAGCTTCCGGTCGTAGTCAAAGGGAAACTCGTCCAGCTTTCTGTACTCTGCTTCCAATGCTTGAAAATGGTCACCATGCCCCGGCATATTCCGACATGTGAGAACGGCATCATCCAGATGATTGCGCACTCCGGTATGGTACAGGCTGTTCAAATAGGCAAAGTCCAGCACCTGCTGGCTTTCGTTGCCCAGCACGTCCATATAATACTCCAGGGCAATGCGATCCCCCGTCAGGGTTCCGGTTTTATCCACACAGAGCACATCCATACTGCCAAAGCCCTGCATGGCATTGATGTTTTTCACCACCGTCTGCTTTTTGCCCATGGCAGAGCTGCCTTTGGCCAGACAGGCGTTGATGACCATGGGGAGCAGTTCCGGAGTCAGACCCACGGCCACAGATAGGGCAAACAGGAATGCAGAGAGCCAGTTGCCCTTGGTGGCGCCACAGGCGATAAAAACCACGGGGACCAGAGCGACCATGAAATGAATCAGGACCCGCGCGATGGAATTGGCCCCCCGGTCAAATCGGTTGTTGCGGCTTGTCTCTGAGCTGGAGAAACCGCCGTAGACGGTATCCGGACCCACGGCTAGGACCACGCCTGTTCCAGTGCCTCCGATGACAGAGGAGCCCATAAAGGCCAGGTTGCTGTACTCTGCATAGGAGTGGGCTTTCCCCTGGGGGAGTGTTTTTGCGTGTTTCTCCAGAATGGTGCTCTCGCCAGTCAGGACGGATTGGGAGACAAAGAGGTCCTTTACATCTGTGAGACGAAGGTCTGCCGGGACACGATCTCCTGCAACCAGGCGAACGGTATCCCCCACTACCAATTGTGTGGATGGCAACCTGACCCACTGCCCATTCCGAAGCACTAAGACGTTTGAGGCGATCATCTTGGTGAGGTGGTCTGCCACACGTTTTGCCCGCAGTTCCTGAGTAAACCGTACCACTCCGCTGATGAGCAGCATACTCACAATGAGGGTCACGGTGGTGAAGTTGCGGCTGAAGTTGGAGGCCAGAAACACATCGGTCACCAGGGAGATGGCCGCCAAGACAAACAGAATGATGGAAAACGGGTTGATAAAGGCACGGCGCAAACGATAGAGCACCGTGTCCGATGCCCGGCCGGACAAAATGTTTTTACCATATTGTCCGCGACTGGCCTCTACCTGCTCGTCGCTGTACCCCTGTTGGGAAATGTGAAACTCTTTGTACAGCACATCGGTCCCGGTATATGCATAATCCAGTACACGTGGGTGAATGGTTCGATCCCCTTTCACTTGCCTCACCTCCATGTGGTCTAGTCTATCATACCATAGAATGGCCAGTTGGAAATCTTGCTTTTTCCTTGTTTTGCACCGTAGCGAAAAAATAGCCTCAAGCCAAACCTGTGGCTTGAGGCTATTTTATCAATCGTTGAATGAATTAGCCGTGGACGCCGGTGAGGTCACGGAGCATGCACAGGCTGCCCTCGTCAATTTCCTTCTTCATGCCCAGGGCTTCGTTGATGTCGTAGTCCACAATGTCGTCCCCGTTCATGGCCACCACACGGCAGGTCTTGCCCTCGGCCAGGAGGCGGACAGCATGATAACCCATGTTAGTGGCTACCATACGGTCACGGGCGGTGGGAGAGCCGCCGCGCTGGACGTGACCCAACACGGTGACACGGGTGTCCAAAGCGGTGTACTCCTTGATCTGCTGGGCCACGCCGTAGCCGCCGCCGGGCACGCCCTCGGCCACGATGACCATGAAGTGGGTGCGGCCACCCAGACGGGCCTGACGGATGGGGGTAATGACGTCCCGCTGGAAGTCCACGGGCTGCTCTGGGACCAGCACCACGGTGGCACCGCAGGAGATGCCGACGGCCACGGCCAGGTGGCCGGCCCGGTGGCCCATGACCTCCACCACAGAGCAGCGCTCATGGGACTTCATGGTGTCACGGAGGCGGTCGATGCTCTCTAGAGCGGTGTTGCAGGCGGTGTCGTAGCCGATGGTGTAGGAGGAACAGGCGATATCATTGTCGATGGTACCGGGGATACCGATAACAGAGATGCCGCTCTCAGCCAGGGTCAGCAGACCACGGAAGGTACCGTCGCCGCCGATACCCACCAGGGCATCCAGGCCCAGAAGCTTACAGGTGGCCAGGGCCTTCTCACGGCCGGCAGGCTCCTTGAACTCCAGGCTGCGGGCGGAGTACAGAATGGTACCACCCCGACGGGAGATATCGCTGACGCTTTCAAAATCCAGACGGGCAAAATCGCCGTTGATAAGGCCATGATAGCCACGACGAATGCCGATACACTCAATTCCCATGTGCAGGGACGTTCTGACAACGGCGCGGATGGCGGCATTCATGCCGGGAGCGTCTCCGCCGCTGGTAAATATGCCGATACGATGCACTGCTGTATCCATGTTCATTCCTCCCAAAATATGAAATTTATGCGTGAATTAAACCTTGAGTTCGGTGTGAACTCCAGTCAGAGCCTGAGAATGGGCCTCCAGTACGGGGGTGATGCACTCAGCAATGAAGTCCTCCACCTGCTGAGGGCAGCGGCCAATGTAGCGGGAAGGCTCCATGTGGGCCACCAGCTCCTCCCGGCTCATGCCGAAGAGGGGATCTTCTGCAATGAGGTCGATGAGGTTGTTGTTCAGGCCCAGGTCCTTCACATTGCGGCCAGCTTCCAGGGCGTGGACGCGGATGCGCTCGTGGAGCTCCTGACGGTCGCCGCCCTTCTTCACGGCGTCCATCATGATGTTCTCGCTGGCCATAAAGGGCAGCTCCTCCAGGATGTGCTTCTCAATCACCTTCTCGTGGACCACCAGACCGGCGGACACGTTCTCGTAGATGTTGAGAATGGCATCGACAGCCAGGAAGGCCTCGGGCACAGAGATGCGCTTGTTGGCGGAGTCGTCCAGAGTGCGCTCAAACCACTGGGTGGCGGCGGTGAAGGTGGGGTTCATTACGTCGGCCATCACATAGCGGGCCAGGGCGCAGATGCGCTCGCAGCGCATGGGGTTGCGCTTATAGGGCATGGCAGAAGAGCCGATCTGCTTGCTCTCGAAGGGCTCCTCCACCTCTTTGAGGTGGCACAGGAGGCGCACGTCGGTGGCAAACTTGCTGGCGGACTGGGCGATACCGGAGAGGGTGGAGACGATGGCGGAGTCCACCTTCCGGGAGTAGGTCTGGCCGGATACGGGGACGGAGGCCTCGAAGCCCATCTCCTTGGCGATGCGGCGGTCCAGCTCCTTGCACTTCTCGTGGTCCCCTTCAAACAGCTCCAGGAAGGAGGCCTGAGTTCCGGTGGTGCCCTTGCAGCCCAGCAGCTTCAGGTTGGCGATGCGGTACTCGATCTCCTCCAGGTCCATGAGCAGCTCGTTCATCCACAGGGTGGCGCGCTTGCCCACCGTGACCAGCTGAGCGGCCTGGAAGTGGGTAAAGCCCAGGGTGGGCAGAGCCTTGTATTTCAAAGCGAACTGGGACAGGTTGGACAGCACCCGCACCAGCTTGTCGCGAATCAGCTCCAGGCCTTCCCGCATGATGATCACATCGGTGTTGTCGCCCACATAGCAGCTGGTGGCGCCCAAGTGGATGATGGGCATGGCCTTGGGGCACAGGGTGCCGAAGGTATGAATGTGAGCCATGACGTCGTGGCGCAGCTCCTTCTCCTTCTGAGCGGCCAGGTCATAGTCGATGTCGGTCAGGTGGGCCTCCATCTCCTGAATTTGCTCCTGAGTCACGGGCAGGCCCAGCTCCATCTCGGCCCGAGCCAGCGCCACCCACAGCTTGCGCCATGTGGAGAACTTCTTGTCCGGAGAGAAGATGTACTGCATCTCATCACTGGCATAGCGAGACGAGAGAGGACTTTCGTAAATAGATTTGTTCACGGTGAAAAGAACCCCCTTATTGGATATGAGCAGGGAAAAACCTTGGATTCCCCACTTCGTTCAGGAACAAAAAACGGCTATCATTTCAATGTCCCGTAATGATAGCATTATATCACAGTTCGACAACCGGAACAAGACGTCCTTAGAAAAACCTTACCATGAACTGGACAAATAAAAACGGAGTTGCCGAGAAGGCAACTCCGTTTGGATGCAACAAAGATAGAGGCTTAGCCCTCTTCACGCATCTTGGCAAAGCACTCGCTGCAGTAAACAGGGCGGTCGGACTTGGGCTCAAAGGGAACCTTCGCCTCACGGCCACAAGCGGCGCAGGTGGCGGTGAAGTACTCACGGGGACCACGGGCGGCAGCCTTGCGAGCGTCGCGGCAGGCCTTGCAGCGCTGGGGCTCATTCTGGAAGCCGCGCTCAGCGTAGAACTCCTGCTCACCGGCGGTGAACACGAACTCCTGGCCACACTCTTTGCATACTAAAGTCTTGTCTTCGTACATGGAAATACCCTCTCTTTTGATGCCCAGAACCGGGAAATGCCTCTGCTGGGACTGTAATATTTGCGTCAGCTCTCGCTGAAATCGCCATAATATGGGGCAACCTTTCGTCGAATCCGTTGTACTGCGTTGTCCACAGACTTCACAGAGCGTCCGACGTGGCAACTGATTTCCTGATAAGAGAGTCCTTGCAGGAACAGGGTCAAAACCTGCCGTTCAAGACAAGACAAACACTTGGTGAGCTGTTCCATCCGCTCCGTCTCTTCCTCTCTGGAGATATAGAGCTCTTCCGGACTGGAACCGCTCTCTGCCTCAATGGAGTCAAAGGGGACGCTGTCGTTCAAAGGTGTGTGTTTCCCCCGGGATGCAGAGGTAACGGCGGAACGAATGCGATTGCGAATGCAGACGTCGGCAAAGGTGCGAAAGGAAGCGTCGCGGCTAGGGTCAAATTCACGGATGGCTTTGATCAGTCCGAACATGGCCTCCTGAATCAAATCCTCGCTGTCGCCACCTGCCAAAAAGAAGGGGCGGGCACAGATGCGGACCTGCCGCTGATAGCGCAGAACCAACTCTTCTTCAGCCGTCAAATCGCCCTCTCTGGCCTTTGCACAAAGTGCCTCATCAGAATATTCTGTTGTCAACTCCTCAATGTCCTTCATACTGTAACCTTGTTTATTTTTATCACAAACTGGCGCAATTGTCAATGATTTTTATGCAAAATCTAAAAAGCATCTGGAAAGGTTCTGGAAAAGCTGGCAATCAAAAGGAAAGTTGTTCCATTTCTCCGCGGTTGGGTGGTGTCAACCCCAGGTGTTCAAAGGCCTTATAGGTGACGCAGCGGCCCCGGGGCGTGCGGGTGAGAAAGCCCAGCTGCATCAGGTAGGGCTCGTACACATCCTCCAGGGTGACGGACTCCTCGTTGATGGTGGCGGCCAGGGTGTCCAGGCCAACTGGCCCGCCGTTGTAATTTTCAATGATGCTCAACAGCATGCGGCGGTCGATCTGGTCCAAGCCCAGGGCGTCGATCTCCAGCGCTTGCAGGGCCCGATCAGCTACCCCCTGGGTGATGACGCCTCCGGCAGTGACCTGGGCGAAGTCCCGCACCCGCCGCAGCATCCGGTTGGCAATACGGGGCGTGCCCCGGCTGCGTCGGGCAATCTCCATGGCTCCGTCTGGCTCGATGGGCACGTTGAGAATTCCGGCCGAACGGGTGACAATTTCACTGAGCTCCTCGGGGGTGTACAACTCCAGCCGGAGGGTGACGCCAAAGCGGTCCCGCAGAGGGGCGGACAGCTGCCCTGCCCGGGTGGTGGCGCCGATGAGGGTGAACTTGGGCAGGTCCAGGCGGATGGAGTTGGCAGAAGGGCCTTTGCCAATCATGATGTCAATGGCGTAGTCTTCCATGGCCGGGTAGAGAATCTCCTCCACCGAGCGGTTCAGCCGATGGATTTCGTCCACAAACAGGATGTCATTTTCCTGGAGGTTGGTGAGCAGTGCCGCCAAATCCCCCGGCTTTTCGATGGCGGGACCGGAGGTGATACGAATCTGTACCCCCATCTCATTGGCGATGATGCCGCTGAGGGTGGTTTTGCCCAGGCCCGGGGGGCCATGGAGCAGCACGTGGTCCAGGGGCTCGCCCCGCATTTTGGCCGCCTGGATGAACACCTCCAGGTTGGCCTTGGCCTTGGATTGGCCGATGTACTGGTCCAGGGTCTGAGGCCGCAGAGAGGCCTCCCCGTCGTCCGCTGGGGTCAGAGAGGTGCTGACCAGGGGCTCAAAGTCCGACCCTTCATATTCGTGGTTGGAAAAATCAATGCTCATATCTGTCACACCTCATTTAGCGGACCATGCGCTTGAGTGCCTGCTTGATGATCTCTTCCAAGGTCAGCTGGTCCACATCCAGGCCCTTCAACGCAGCGGCAATCTCGGGCTGGCTGTACCCCAGGACGGCCAGAGCCGCCGAGGCCTCGCTGGTTTTGTTTTCGGGAATGATGGTCACGCCGCCGGCAAAGGCTTCCCCGCTGCTGGTGGTGAGCTGCCCTTTGGACAGCTTGTCCTTGAGCTCCAGGATGATGCGCTGGGCGATCTTCTTTCCGATGCCAGGGGCGCAGGTCAGGGCCTTCTCGTTTTCCGAGACGATGGCCAGAGCCAGTCCCTCCGGCGTATTGGAGGAGAGAATGGCCAGAGCGGCCTTGGGGCCCACACCGGACACCCCAATGAGCATCTGGAAGCTGGACAACTCGCTCTCCGTGGAAAATCCGTAGAGTTCAAAAATATCCTCCCGGACGTGGAGGTAGGTGTAGAGCTTGGCCTGTGCCCCGCGGGTCAGACCAGCTAAGGTGTGGTTGGTGGTGCGGCAGGCATAGCCCACGCCGCCGCAGTCAATGACGGCCAGATAGGGGCCAATATGGGCCACCGTTCCGTTGAGATAGTAAAACATAGCTTGCTCCTTCAGGTATGGTTCATAGATCGGGACAGCAGCGAGGTGCAGCTGCGGGCGTGGCACAGGGCGATGGCCACTGCATCGGCGGCGTCATCCGGCTTGGGTACACTGGCCAGGTGGAGCAACTTTCGGGTCATCTCCATCACCTGCCGTTTTTCCGCCTTGCCGTATCCCACCACGGCCTGCTTGACCTGGGAGGGGTTATACTCCACCACAGGCAGACCACATTTCTCTGCAGTCATTAAAATCACCCCTCTGGCCTGGGCCACGCCGATGCCAGTGGTGACGTTTTGGTTGAAGAACAGCTCCTCGATGGCCAGAACCTCCGGGTGAAACTGCCCAATCAGTTCCTCCAGGTCTGTGGCGATCTGCCACAGTCGGGCGGGCAGTCGCACCCCTGCCGGGGTGTTGATGGCCCCGCAGGTCACCAGCTGTTGCCTACCAGGCTGGGAGTCGATGAGGCCGAATCCCACAATGGCATAGCCTGGGTCAATCCCCAATATCCGCACTCGGTTCTCCCTCCCCTGCCCTGGAAATTTACTCGAACTATTGTATCATAATTTGCCACCAGCCGCAAGGGAAAGGGCGTACTGGGTGCCCCGGACTTTTCAGCCTAAGGGGAGCATAGAGAGCAACTTTTGGCACAACCCCGGGAGAAGGAATGGGAGTAAATGCCCTTGCAGGAAGTAGGAAAGACCAAACAGAGCCCCACAGCAGACCAGCGCAGACCATGGAGGCAGGAGTTTGGCCGAGGACTCCTGGGGAATACATTTTCGCAGCGCGTTGGTAAACGACCACTTTGCCACATACAGGGTGAGAGGCAGCACCAGAATGGCGGAGATCCCGAAGAATAGAGCACCCCATCCCAGGCCAGAGAGGCCGAACATGGCTACAAAGCTGGAACAGGCATAGCTGAGGAGAAAGCACCGGATGAGGAGTACGCATGGTACCCCCACTACGCCGGGAGGACCAAAGCTCAGCAGCACCAATAGCAAGGGCCAGCAGAGAATGTCCCAGACGGTGGACCAAAAGGAGACGGGAGGAACTGTTCCCTGGGCCACCGACTGAAAATAGCTGGTCAATTGGTCGGAGAACTGGGGATGACGGCCTCCAAGCGCAGCAAAAATGCTGCCCAGCAGTACGCCCACCAGGCAGAATATGCATAGAAAGAAGAGCGGGCCTCTCTCCCGCCGCTCCCCCTGTCCCCGGGATGTTCGTGGCGAATATAGCCGCTTGGGATGCGTCATCGTTTCATCACCTCTTGCTAACCTATGCATCCCAGGGAAAACTATGCAAAAGAGAATCGCCGCCCCTTTTCATACAGGGGCGGCGATTAAATAGCCAGAAAGGGATTTAGACCATACCGGCACGGTGGGCCTTCATGGCGATGGCACACTCCAGACGCTTGCGCTGCATGTCGCAGCCAAACCGATTGGGAATCATCATGTCTCCGTTGACCTCCAGATTGGAGGCGGAGCAGCCGCCGCTGCAATAGAAGCGGGCCCAGCAGTCCTTACAGTCGGGGCGGGTGTAGATGTTCAGCCCGGCAAACTTCCGGGAGATGTCCATGTCAAAGGTGTTGTCGTACACGTTGCCCAGCTTGTACTCTTCCTTGCCCACAAACTGGTGGCAGGGATAGATGTCGCCATCGGGAGTGATGGCCACATACTCACAGCCAGCGCCACAGCCACGCATGCGCTTGATGACACAGGGACCTTGGGTGAGGTCCACGTTGAAGTGGAAGAAGTTGATGTCGTCCCGGTCCAGCAGCTCCCGGGCCAGGTTCTCGTACTCCTCCAGGATTCCAGGCAGGTCCTCCTCCTTGAAGGTGTAGTCATACTTGGCATCGCCCACCACAGGCTCCACAGACACGTTGCGGAAGCCCTGGTCAGCGATGTGGATGACGTCCTGGGCGAAGTCCCGGTTGTGGCGGGTGAAGGTACCACGCAAGTAGTAGTCCTTGTCACCGCGCCCAGCCACCAGCTTCTGGAACTTGGGGAGAATTACATCGTAGCTGCCCTTGCCGTTGACGGTGGGGCGCATATTGTCGTTGACCTCGGGACGGCCATCCAGAGAGAGCACGGCGTTGGACATGTTCTCGTTGATGTAGTCGATGGTTTCATCATCCAGCAGGATGCCGTTGGTGGTGATGGTGAACCGGAAGTTCTTGTTGTGCTCCTTCTCCAGAGAGCGGGCGTAGTCCACGGTGGCCTTGACGGTGTCCATGGCCATGAGGGGCTCGCCGCCGAAGAAGTCCACTTCGATGTTGTGGCGCTTGCCGGAGCGGGCGATGACGAAATCGATGGCCTTCTTGGCGGTCTCCACATTCATGGTCATGCGGTGGCCGGTACCGAAGTCGCCGGTGGAGGCAAAGCAGTACTTGCAGCGCAGGTTGCAGTCGTGAGACACGTGGAGGCACAGGGCCTTGACGGGGGCGTCCTTCTGCATGAGCACAGCGGCCTCAGGGTCGATGTAGGTATCGTCCGTGAAGAGAAGCCCCTGCTGCTGCAGCTGGTAGAGATCCTCCCAGGCGCAGTTGAGAGACTCACGGTCGTACTGGGGCAACTTGGCGGCCACCTCGTCGGGGCAGTGCTCTGCCATGGGGCCGTCCAGCAGGGACAGCAGGTCGTAAGCGGTCTGGTCCAGCACATGAACGGCACCGCTGTTCACATCCACGGCGATATTGGCATCCAAACAGTGAAAAGTATGTACCATAATAACTAGTTCTCCTTCAAACACACAGAAAAAGGGTGGGACAAGGCCCACCCTTTCCGGTGTCTAATCAATGATTAGTGATTGTTCTCACACTTCTGATTGGCGACAGTGCAGGAAGTCTTGCAAGCGGACTGGCAAGAGGTCTGGCACTCGCCGCAGCCACCGTGAGCAGCGCTCTGCTTCAGAGTAGCACCGTTGAGAGTCTTGACGTGAGTCATGGATATCCCTCCATTCAGCTTATTTAATGGCATTGTACCACAGTTTTCACAGCATTTCAATATGCAGTTTTTGCGGGTGGCTGTCAACCTGGGTGAGGATGGCATAGGATGATGTGGCATGTGATGCTAAAATGTTTGAGGAGGCTATTCTTTTGAATATGAACGAACCCACCAACCGCCCCTGCGGTGACGGGATGGGGACACTCCCATCCTGCGCGCCCTTGGCGGTCCCCTATGTTCCGTTTCAGCAGAACGGGAGCCAGACCTATTCCCAGCAGGACGCTCTGGCCAACGGCACCCTGTTTCCCGGCCTGAATCTGCCCTTCCAGATCAACACGGTGGCGGCCACTCCGGCCCAGACTGGGGCCTTGGAGCTCCAGGCCTTGAGTTTTGTCCTCACCGAGCTGGGCCTGTATCTGGACACCCATCCCCAGGACAAAGAGGCGTTCGACCTCTTCCGGGAGTATGCCAAGCTGGCCAAGGAGGGCCGACGCCGTTACGAGGCCATGTATGGGCCACTCACCCAGCAGGCGGCGGCCAATCAGGACCAGTACACCTGGCTCAATGATCCCTGGCCCTGGGAGTATCGTCAGGAAGGAGGAATGCGCTGATGTTTGTCTATGAGAAAAAGCTACAGTACCCCGTGCGCATCAAGAACACCAATCCCAAGCTGGCTGCCCTGATTATCAGTCAATACGGTGGCCCAGACGGCGAACTGGGTGCTTCCCTGCGCTATCTCAGCCAGCGGTATTCCATGCCATGGCCAGAGCTGAAAGGGCTACTCACCGATATCGGTACAGAAGGGTCAAAATGATACCATGCAAGGTGCAGGTTCACACAGCCAGCCGAGGCAATAAAAAAGACACCACCGACCTTTGTCGATGGTGTCTTTTTTATTGGTCCGAGTGACAGGACTTGAACCTGCGGCCTCTTGACCCCCAGTCAAGCGCGATACCAAACTTCGCCACACCCGGATGTTTAATTTTGCTTGGCCGATTGACCTTAAATATATTAGCATGCGAGAAAGAAAAATGCAAGAGGGAATTTGCGTTTTCTTGAAAAAATTTTTCGCCCAGGCGGCGGGGCTCAAAACTGCCCCGCCGCCCCAGAGGTTAACCGTCGTTGGTCACATCTCCGTCTCCACTGACGGGGATGGCTTCGCCTAGATAAGTAGGCTCAGGCTTCCAGATGGAGGTGAAGAAATCTTTGACCCGAGCCAGGACTTCCCGGGCATCTCTCTGCCACTGCCCTGCGTAGTCCTCCCCGTCGGCGGCGACTCCGTAGGCATCCAGCCCCAGCGCCTGGGCAATGTAGATGGCCCGATACAGGTGGTATTCCTGGGAGACAATGACCACCTTCTGGGCTTGGAAAATCTCCTTTGCCCGGTACATGCTCTCATAGGTGGAAAATCCGGCGTGGTCCATAAAGACGTCGGAGGACGGAACGCCGGCGGCCATGGCATACTGCTTCATGGCGTTCACTTCGTCATAGCCTTCCCGTCCGTGATCGCCGCTCATCAGCAGTTTCGGAGCAACATTCAGTTCATAGAGCTCCACGCTCCGCTCTAGACGATCCGCCAGCATGAGACTGGGGGTGCCATCGGCCTTGACGCCGCAGCCCAGCACCAGAATGCAGTCCACGTTGGTCAGGTCTGCGGCCTGCTCTGCGGTGAGGATTCGCTCCCCTCCCACATGGGTGACCCGTGCGTTAATGGCAAATACGGACACAATGCCCAGCACCGTGCACGCCAGCACAATGCAGGTAAAAATCTTGGTGATACGCAGCAAGAGTTTCATTGGGGAATCTTCCCCCTTTCTATTTAAGTAGCCACAGTGTATCTCATTTGGCCACCGTTGTCCAGAAACAAACTGTGAATAACAGCAGCGATAAGCCAGGACTTACCGCTGCTGTTCAATCATAAAGTATGGTGTTGTTCCAGGGATAGAAGAAATCGCTTTAGTTCTAGCCCTCCGGCGTAACCGCCCAAAGAGCCGTCTGCTCCAATGACTCGGTGGCAAGGCACCACCAGCATCATGGGATTTCGGTGGTTGGCCATGCCCACAGCCCGGCAGGCTTTGGGCTGTCCAATTTCTGCGGCGATATCCCGGTAACTGCGTGTATGGCCGTATGGAATGCGGCATAGAGCCTGCCAGACCCGCTCCTGAAACGGAGTGCCATGAAGAATGTACGGAATATCAAAGTCCTTGCGTTTGCCCTGAAAGTATTCCTCCATCTGGCTGGCCAGCTGCTGGGTCAGCGGTGTGGGGGTCCCATAGTCCAGAACCGGACCTTGCACAGCGGAGATGGAGACGATACAGTCCCCCGCCTGCTCCACTCGAAAAGTGCCGCAGGGAAAGGTGTATACAGCGAAAATCTCCGCTGTTTTCCGCTTATTCATGGGAGCAGTGTTCCCCGTGGTCATGACTACCACAGCCATGGTCACCACAGGTGTGATCATGGTGATGGTGCTCTCCGTGGTGGCTGCACTTGACATCGGGGTTGTAGTTCAAGGTCTGGGCCAACAGTGCCTCTACTGCCTGATCGGCTTCACCAGAGACGCCGCCGTAGAGCTGAATGTTGGCGTTGGACAAGGCATTTTGAGCGCCTCCACCAATACCGCCGCAGATGACGGCATTCACATGCAGGTCGCCGAGAAATCCGGCCAGGGCTCCATGCCCGCTGCCGCTGGTGTCCACGATCTGGGTGTTTGCCACAGTTCCATCTACGATGTCATATACCTTGAACTGCTTGGTGTGTCCGAAATGCTGATAAATCTGTCCGTTCTCGTAGGTAACTGCAATTCTCATAATAAAAACTCCTCTCGGTGTTTGGTATATAGATTTATTTGACCCGCAGAGAGCGTAAAAATGCCTTCTGTTCCGGGTCAATGCGAAAACTCTCCGTGGCCTTCTGAATGGTCTTGTTGTGAATCCAGGGGGAGAGTCGGTGTTGGGTAAGATAGGGTAAGGCGGCATCCCATTGCTTCACCAGGGCCTCTGCAAAGTACCATGCCACCATCATCTGGACATAGTAGTCCTCTGCTCTTACCTCTGCGGCCCAATCCAGATACTCTGGCGAAAAATATCTGTCCAGATAGAAACGCAACAGAACGCCTAGGCCAAAGCGCACCGTATAGGTATGGTTCGATTGCATCCAGGTCCACGCCTGGCGAGACAAGGCCTCCGGGTGCTTTGCAAATGCTTTCGGGCTGAGCAAATCACAGGTGGCCCAGTTGTCCACATAGGGAAGGAAATGGTTCAGGGCGTCTACGGTCTCCTCATATTCCTTGTTCTCACATAACAACAAACCGTGGAGGTTATTTTCCTCGTAGTAGGTGTGGGGGAGCTGGTTGAGAAAGTGTTCCGCCTGGGGAGTACCCCGCAATTGCTTTGCCAGTCGGCGGAGATCAGGCATACGCACACCGATGACCACATCTGGATTGACGGTGGGCATGAGCTTACACTGAAACTTCTGATAGGTCAAATCTTGCAGGGCGAACAGACGGTGTACAATGGGAGTGTCCACGGTAGCTCTCTCCTTTTCTGAGGATACCACTAGTATAGTCTTTTTCCTACCCGCTGGCAAGCGGAGTTCCATCTCGAAATTGGAACCTCATGGGGAGATGAGATAGCTTTAGCTCCACAATCCGTTGGGGACAGACTGTAATTTCTTCCACCAGCAGCTTACATAGGGCGTCACTTGCCTCTGGGTGTTGGAGGATGTGCTCCACTGCCTCCTCTGGAATGGTGCCTGACGAAGGTGCCTGCAACCGCTGTTCCAGGCTGGTGAGCTTTCGGTCATACGTCTCTTTCATGAGGGCCAATTCCTCCTTGGTGATATGCCCGGAGGCGTAGGCGTCCAGAAGAACGGCTTTCCGGTCCAAGATGCGCAATTGTTCCCGCTCCATCTGTTCCCTGTTGGAGTTTTCTCCATGGAGCAGATGGGCGATGGAAGCAAGCAAGCTGGAATGGCCCAACTCCAGAGCAAACAGGGCTTGACGGAACATCTGTCTGGCATCATCGTCCCGGAGAATGCGGGCAATGTTACACCCTCCACGGACGGATGAGGCGCAGCTCCACCGGAGAATGACCCTTCCGTCCGGGAGCTTGCGCCGCCGAGCTACGAAGGTGGCACCACATATCCCGCATTTGATCTTACCAGACAGGGCATAATGCACGGAACGGCTGCGAGGGATGTGCTTGCTGCGCTGTGCTAACTCCTGTTGTACGGTATTCCACAGCTCCCGGGAGATGATGGGAACGTGATGGTCCATCAGGGTGATCATCGGCTCTTCTCCGTGGTTTTGCCGTTTTGCATGGCTGAGATAATCGGGAGTATAGGTCTTTTTTTGTACCAGGTCTCCTACATACTTTTCGTTTTTTAAGAGCTTCACCAGGTAGCTGCTGCTCCAATGGGAGTTCCCAGAACAGGTGCGCACGCCCTCCTGCTCCAGCATCCGGGCGATTTGTGTGGTACTCAGTTTTTCCACTCCATAAAGGTGGAAAATGCGCTGCACCAGACGGGCTCCCTCTGGGTTGATGGAGAGTACGCCATCTTTCACGTCATATCCCAGCATGGACCGCCCGAATACCACCCCCCGCTCCATCTGCCGGGTCTGTCCCCATTTCACCCGGGCCGAGGTCCTTCGGCTCTCCTCCTGGGCAATGGAGGCCATAATGGACAGCCGCAGCTCAGCGTCTGGGTCCATGGTGTTGATCCCGTCGGTAAGAAAAATGACGGAGACACCCAGGGCCTTGAGCTTCCTGGTATAGGCGATGGTGTCCAACAGATTTCGGGAAAAACGGCTGACTTCCTTGGTGAGGATGATACGGAATTTCCCGGCCTGGGCGTCCTGAATCATCCGCTGAAAGGCTGCCCGCCGTTTGGTGCTGGTGCCTGTGATACCCTCGTCGGCATAGATGCGATACAGCTCCCACTGGGGGTGCTGGCGGATGTACTGGGAGAAGTAGCGCTGCTGAGCGGCAAAGGAGTTTGCCTGGTCCTCCTTATCGGTGGAGACTCGGCAATAGCTGGCCACGGAAATCATGGCTGTTCGCCTTTCTCTTGGTTCAGACGCTCCAAGGCCAGGTCTAACTGCTCCCGCTCCAATATTCCCTGTTCACCTAGGGCCAGAAGCAGACCGGTGCGGAGCAGCTGAAAAAAAGCCGGGTCTGTCTCCGGTGAGACAGGGCGGGCATCTTGGATTTCGTACAGGGTTGCAAATCTGGGCTTCATGTGTCTCCCCTCCTCCTTCTTGGCTTCATGTATACGGAGACGGGTGGGCAAAAATCCCTTGACAACTATCTACTTCAAGTGTAGTATATAATTAACTACTACATATGAAGTTGGTGATACCATGAAGCATTTGCCAGACAGCGAGCTGGAAGTGATGAAGGCCCTGTGGGCCTGCGGAGCGGATACCTCCCGGGCACAGTTGGAAGAGACCTTGGCGCCCCTAGGGCTGGCCTCCAACACGGTGAATACTTACCTGACCCGTTTGACGGAAAAAGGGTTTGTCAGCGCCAGACGGGACGGAAAGCTCAACCGCTACACGCCTCTGGTGAGTCGGGAGGAATACCTCACCTTTGACAGCCATTCCATCCTCTCCAAGCTGTATGATGGTTCCCCCCGCAAATTTGTGGCCGCACTGGCCAAGGGGGGGATGACGAAACAGGAGGTGGAGGACCTCCGGTCGCTCCTGGACCAATTGGGTGGAGGGGACCATGGATGAGATTTTGATGGATCTGTTTGCCCTGTCCCTGGGGGGCGGCGTGGTGGCGCTGGTTCTCATGGGAGTGGCACGGCTCACCCGGGCTAGATATGCGGCCAAGTGGCGGTGTGTGATTTGGGCGCTGCTGTGTCTACGTCTGATCATTTTGATGCCTTTGGTACCCCAGGTCCAAGCCCCGGTTCAGATGACCGTGCCCCAGATGGACCGCCCGGTGGCGGTATCCGCTGCCCCATCAGTTACTCCGGATGAGGGAACCTCTTCCCCTCTGCGTCCCGATGGAAGGGAAGAAGCGCCAGCGCTTACCTTGTCTCACATCGTAGGTGGGGTGTGGCTGTTAGGCATGTGCGGGGTCCTGGTATGGAGCGGGGTGTCCCACATGAGGCTGCGCCGCTACCTGAGACGCTGGGCGACGGTGGAGACACGGGAAGAGGTGTGCTGCCGATATGCGTCACAGGCCCAGAGGTTGAATCTTAAGCGTGTACCTAAGTTATTGGCGTGCCCCGGGCTGGAGGTGCCCATGTTGACGGGACTGGTGGCCCCTGCCCTGATGTTACCTCAGAACGCATCGCCAGAGGATGGATTGGACTATGCTTTGCTCCATGAGCTGATTCACTACCGCCGCAGAGATATCTGGCTGAAAGCGTTGGTGATGCTGACAGTTTCGGTGCACTGGTTCAATCCGGTGATATGGCTGATGGTGCGTCAGGTGGACCGAGACATTGAACTGGCCTGTGACGAGATGGCACTGACCGTGTTACCGGAAGAGGAGCGTCTGGCTTATGGGGAGACCATCCTCCAGGCGGCAGCCAGAGTCCATCGACAAACATGATGGGAGGGATGGGAGATGCACAAGAGAAAAACCTGGGTGATGATCCTGGCAAGTGTAGGAGTTTTGGTGTTGGCCCTGGTCGTAGTTCTGCAATATTACGGCATCTTGCCCAAGCGGACCTACTCCTCCCAACACTTTGGCATTGACGTGGTGTACAGCTCCCAGGACTATAACCACAACGGGGTGGATGACTACACGGATTTTCTGCTGGGAGCCAAGCAAGACGCAGAGAACCACCCCACCTATGACGGCACATACTATGCCGGCGGTTATCCGCCAGAGGACATTGGGGTGTGTACCGATGTGGTTTGGCGGGCGTTTCGGCAGGCGGGCTATTCTCTGCGGGATATGGTGGATCAGGACGTGCGCCAATACCCGGACCGCTATCCAGACATCCAATACCGGGATGCCAACATTGATTTTCGCAGGGTGAAAAATCTATGGGCCTTCTTCCAGACCTACGCCCTGGAGTTGACCTGTGATATCACAGATCTTGACCAGTGGCAGCCTGGTGACATTGTGATCTTCAACGGGGGCAAACACATCGGGGTGGTGTCCGATCTGCGCAACCGCAGCGGCCAGCCCTACATTCTGCACAATGCAGGTCAATTTCGCCGGGAAGAGGATTATCTGGGACGGTCTCCAGTGGAGGCTCACTTCCGCTTTGATGCCTCCCGTGTACCCCAAGAGGTTCTGGTGGCCTGGGGCGGTGCGTGAAAGGGGTTTGAAGTGATGAAGAGAAACAAGCATCCGGTTCCGCCTCGTTCTCCCTTTACCACGCCCTTTTCTCCAACGGCTCAGGAGATGGGATTGCGTCTGCGCAGTCTGTTCCAGTGGAAGAAGAAACGGCCTCCCCTGGCGGTGCTGGGTCTGGTGTGTGCTGGAGTGGTGCTCAGCGGCTCTCTGGTCTCCTGCCAAACTGCCGCTGTGGATGACCCGCCTCCTCTGGCAACGGACTCTGTACCAGAGGAAACGGAAACGCCACAGACTTCGGAGGTACCCGACCTCAATTACTTCTTTGGTGGCGGCTGGGGCGATCTTTCCTGGGAGGACTTGCTGAACAGTGGGGCGCGGTTTAATGGAAGCAGTCTATTGAATCCCGATGAGATCGCTCTGGACTATTCCATCCTCAACGGAAGTTTCACCCACACCATGCGCTTGCAGTCCGGCGATGTGCTGGATGTGGCGCTGCAGGTGGATGAGGGAACCCTGGGGATCGCCATTGAAGGGAGTGATGGCACCCCGCTCTACCAGAATGACAATTTAGATACCTCTCAATTCTATCTGGAGATTTCTCAAACCGATTCCTATCAAGTCACCATCACTGGGAGTAATACCAAGGGAAGCATTCATTTGAAGGTGTGAGAGTGTCATTTTGGCCCTTCTGTAGGGACAGAGGAACTGGGACACCTGGAGATGATCGGCACCATTGTCCATCAGCTCACCCGAAATCTCACCCAGGAGCAGCTGCAGGAAGGCGGCTTTGCCCCCTACTTCATCGACCACACTGCCAGCGTCTATCCTATGGCCGCCTCCGGTTCCCCTTGGAACGCCGCTGGGATTGGGGTGAAGGGCGATATCATCGCAGACCTCACCGAGGATCTGGCCGCGGAGCAGAAGGCCCGTGTGACCTATGACAACATCCTGCGTATGTCGGATGACCCAGACGTCAACGATGTCATCCGTTTTCTGCGGGAACGGGAAATCGTCCACTTCCAGCGCTTTGGCGAGGCCATTTACCGGGCCAAAGAGCGGATGGACCAGAAAAATGTCTATCTCACTAACCCCGCCTTCGATCAAAAGAGATCATAAAAGTGAAACTTGGGCCCGTTGCCAGATGCGGCAACGGGCCCAGTGATGTTTTTTGTGTTTACTTTTCGGGGACGATCTCAATCCAGTACCCGTCGGGGTCGGTGATAAAGTAGATGCCCATGTCGGGATTCTCGTAGCAGATGCATCCCATTTCCTGGTGGCGGGCATGGAGTCCCTCGTAGTCGTCAGTGACAAAGGCCAGGTGGAACTCGCACTCGCCCAGGTTGTAGGCTTCCGCGCGGTCCCGCAGCCAAGTCAACTCCAGCTGAAACGGAGTCTTGCCGTCACCCAGATATACCAGTTTAAAAGAACCATCCTCCGGGACATACTCCCGCACGACCTCCAGGTCCAGGGCATTTTTGTAGAAGGTCAGGCTCTTGTCCAGGTCCAGAACATTAAAATTGAAGTGCTGAAAATGAATCATAAGGGGTCACTCCTCCAGGTAAAATAGACAAGCCATATTATACCGTCTCCTGTGTCGCCTTGCAATATGGTTGACGGGAGAGGTGATACCCCTTACAATGAAATGGATGATCCGAAGCTCCGGGAGGAATTGCAATGAATTTGACGTTTTTGGCCCAGACTCCTCTCTTTCGAGGGATAGCCCCTCAGGATATCACCGCCATGCTGGGGTGTCTCCACGGCAGGGAGCAGTCCTTTTCCAAGGGACAGCTGATCTATGGAGCTGGAGAATGTGTCACCGCCATGGGGATGGTGTTAGAGGGCAGCGTCTGCATTCAGCGGGACGACTTCTGGGGCAATACCAGTGTGTTAGACTCGGTGCAGCCGGGGCAGATGTTTGCAGAGACCTACTCCTGCATCCCGGATGAGCCGCTGATGGTCAGTGTGGTGGCGGAAAAGCCGTGTACCGTCCTCTTTTTGGAGACGCCCCACATGCTCCAGGTGTGCAGCAATGGGTGCGGATTCCACCAGAGACTGGTGCAGAACCTACTGTCCATCTCTGCCCAGAAGAATTTGGCCCTCTCCCGGAAAATTGCCTTTACGACTGCAAAGACCATTCGGGGTCGACTTCTGACCTATCTCTCTGCCCAGGCAGCAGAGCACAAGAGCCCTTCTTTCACAATTTCCTTTAATCGTCAGCAGCTGGCAGACTATCTCAATGTGGAGCGTAGTGCCCTGTCCAACGAGCTGAGCAAAATGCAGCGGGACGGCCTGTTGACCGTGGAGGGCAGACAGTTTGTGCTGAAGGTACAGGAGGAAAATCTCCTATAAGACTGGAAATGAAAAACCCATTGCCAGGTGGAATCTTTTCGTATACAATAGAGGGCTGTCAATTGATGCACAAATGAAGGAGGACGCACCATGCGTGACTTTTTGCCAATTTCCAAAGCGGATATGGAGCGGCGAGGCTGGGAACAGTGTGACTTTGTCTACGTCATTGGGGATGCCTATGTGGACCATCCCTCCTTTGGCCATGCCATCATCAGCCGTGTGCTGGAAGCGGCAGGATATAAAGTGGGATTCATCTCCCAGCCTGATTGGAAGAACCCCCAGTCCATTACCGTCCTGGGTCGGCCCCGTCTGGGCTTTTTGGTCACTGGCGGCAACATGGACTCCATGGTCAACCACTACAGCGTGTCCAAAAAGCACCGCAAGATGGATGCCTTTACACCTGGTGGGGTGATTGGGAAACGGCCGGACTATGCCACGGTGGTGTACTGTAATCTCATCCGCCGAGTGTACAAGGATATCCCCATTCTCATCGGCGGAATTGAGGCCAGCTTGCGCCGTATGGCCCACTACGACTACTGGTCGGACAAGCTTAAACGCTCCATTCTGCTGGACAGCCAGGCGGACCTGCTCATGTACGGTATGGGCGAGCGGTCTGTGGTAGAGGTGGCGGACGCTCTGGACAGCGGCCTGAAACCCCAGGACATCACTTTTGTCAATGGTACCGTATACCGTGCCACCCAGGTAGACCTGATGGTGCCCTATGTGACCCTCCCCTCCTATCAAGAGCTGTGTGAGGACAAGCGCAAGTATGCCCAGAGCTTCTATACTCAGTATTGCAATACGGACCCCTTCTCTGGGAAAACGCTGGTGGAGCCCTATGGCTCCCGGGAATATGTCATCCAGAACCCCGCCCAGAAGCCGCTGAGTCAGGCGGAGATGGACCGGGTGTACGGTCTGCCCTATATGCGTACCTATCACCCTTCCTATGAGGCCGCTGGTGGTGTGCCCGCCATTGAGGAGGTGCGGTTCAGCCTGGTATCCTGCCGTGGCTGCTTTGGTGGGTGTAGCTTCTGTGCCCTCACCTTCCACCAGGGGCGTATCATCCAGACCCGGAGCCATGAGTCCATCCTGGCAGAGGCCCAACAGATGGTGTGGGAGCCGGACTTCAAGGGATACATCCACGATGTGGGCGGCCCCACCGCCAACTTCCGTCAGCCTGCGTGTAAAAAGCAGCTGACCAAGGGCGTATGTCCCACCCAGCAATGCCTCTTCCCCAAGCCCTGTAAAAACCTGATTGCGGACCACAGCGACTATCTGGCCCTGCTGCGTAAACTCCGGGCCATCCCCGGGGTGAAAAAGGTGTTCATCCGTTCTGGTATTCGCTTTGACTATCTGTTGGCCGATCAGAATGACACGTTCTTCAAGGAACTGGTGAAGTATCATGTGTCCGGCCAGTTGAAGGTGGCTCCCGAGCACATCGCCGACCCGGTGCTGGAGAAGATGGGCAAGCCGCCCCGGGCTGTCTACGACAAGTTCCTGGCCAAGTACAAGCGGCTCAACGAGCAGTGTGGTCTGAAACAGTACGTGGTGCCCTATCTCATGTCCTCCCACCCCGGCTCTACGCTGAAAGAGGCGGTAGCTCTGGCTGAGTATCTGCGGGATCTGGGTTATATGCCCGAGCAGGTTCAGGACTTCTACCCCACCCCCTCTACCCTGTCCACCGCTATGTACTACACGGGACTGGACCCCCGCACCATGAAGCCGGTGTATGTGCCCACCAACCCCCACGAAAAGGCCATGCAGCGGGCGCTCATCCAGTACCGCAACCCCAAAAACTACATGCTGGTCCACGAGGCCCTGGTGAAGGCAGGTCGGGAAGATCTGATCGGTTACGACAAACACTGTCTCATCCGTCCCAAGGGCGGCCAGTGGTCCGGGAAGAAACCTGGAGCCTCCAGTCAGCGTCCCAACACATCCAAGGGCGGAAAGCCCAAGGCCAAGGGGGACACTTCCCGCACCACTGCGCTGAAAGAGCACAAGAAGAAAAAGGCCGGGTGGGCGGTGGCCAAGCCCAACAATTCCCGCAAAAAGCGGACCGGAAGAAAATAATCAGGTGAAACCATGAGTATTTCTCAATATTTCCCCATTTGGGACCAACTGACCCCAGCCCAGCAGGAACTGCTCGCTGCCTCTGCCTCCAAAGCCCAGGGCACCAAGGGGACCGTGCTCCACAATGGCTCGGCGGACTGCCTGGGGCTGCTGTTGGTGTGCAGCGGACAGCTGCGGGCGTACATTCTCTCGGACGAGGGGCGGGAGATCACCTTGTACCGCCTCTTTGAGCGGGATATGTGCCTGTTCTCCGCCTCGTGTATGCTGCAAAGCATCCAGTTTGACATTCAGATTGAAGTGGAGAAGGACGCAGAATTCTGGATTATCCCGCCGGACGTGTACAAATCCCTCATGGAGCAGTCCCCTGCCGTGGCCAACTACACCAATGAGGTGATGAGTGCTCGGTTCTCTGAGGTCATGTGGCTGATGGAACAGGTGATGTGGAAGAGCTTTGACAAGCGTTTGGCCGACTTTCTCCTCCAGGAGAGTGTGCTGGACGGCACGGACCAGCTGGTCCTCACCCACGAGAAAATTGCAAACCACATGGGGACAGCTCGGGAAGTGGTCACACGAATGCTTCGGTACTTCCAGTCCGAAGGCCTGGTCTCCCTCTCCCGGGGCGTGGTGAAGATCGAGAATGAAGCTGCCTTGCGACAATTAAGTGAGCGATAAAAAAGCTGCTGCGATTTCCTCGCAGCAGCTTTTTTCTACCTATTATTTTTCTCTGTATTTTGCCTGGCAGATCAGTTGTGTCATGGTGCCCATGGGGCAGTAGACACACCAGGAGCGTGGCTTGAAGAGCACCATAGTCACGAGACCCAGCAGCGTGGATGTGAGCATCACGCTATAGAAGCCAAAGGCAAACTGAGCCACACCGGGAGAGAACAACGTGCCGTGGTAGGCCAAGTGCCAGGGCAGCCGGAAGGTCCACAGCAGGGTTACCACCTGAGAGAGATTCTGGGCACCTGCAAACACCAGATACGTATTCCACAGCATGAGAAAGAACATGGCAAAGAAGAACACCAGAAAGCCGTAACGGAATCCCCGACTCTTCATCCACTTGGGCATGTCTCTCCGCCGGGATAGTCCGAACCGGCCTCCCAGCAGACCCAGAAGCTGACCCCGGCCACAGTAACGGTTGCAGTAGCTCTTCTGCCCGGTGGCAACGGCCAAAATCAGAGGGATGAAAAAGCACAGCAGGCCCAGCCAGGCAAAGAGAATGTTAAAAAAGCCTAGGACTAGGTAGAGGGCTGTGGCAATCCACAGATAGTCATACCAGCGCTTTCCCTTCATGCTCCCACCTCCTGAATACGGATGATAGAGGCCGGGCACTCTTTGGCGCACTTCCCACACCCCACGCAGCGGTCCGGGTTTACCTTGGCATACAGCCCATGGAATACTTCAATGGCTGACAAGGAACAAACCTTCACACAACAGCCGCAGGCCACACACAGGGCTTGGTCCACCACGGCGTTTCGTTTCACAACACGCATCTGTCTTCCTCCCACGATTTGATACGTGTATCATACTATGCCGGGAGTTTTCATTCTGTGACCAGATCACATAGCGGTAGAAAAGACACGCTTTGCAATGTCTACGGAGTCTTTGGCGTCTTTGGCATAGAAATCAGCGTCGATTTGAGCGGCATATTCCGGGGTAAGCACGGCTCCACCCACCATCACCTTGCAGGCCAATCCGGCCTGACGAAGTTGGGCGATAGTCTCCTCCATGTTCTTGACGGTGGTGGTCATCAAGGCGGACAGTCCCACCAGGGGGGCTTGATGGCGCTGAGCAGCCTCCACCACTTTTTGGGGATCTACATCCCGGCCCAGGTCTACTACGGTATAGCCGTAGTTTTCCAGCAACACCTTGACAATGTTTTTGCCGATGTCGTGGATATCCCCCTTCACCGTGGCGATCACGATGGTACCCCGGTTCACTTGCTCCTGGTCTCCCGTGGCCATGTGCTGGCGGATGACGTCAAAAGCGGCTTGAGCGGCTCCGGCAGATTGGATGAGCTGGGGCAGAAACACCCGGTTTTGTTCGAAGTCGGCCCCTACTTTGTCCAGAGCGGGAATGAGTATCTCATTGACAATGTCCATGGGCTCCCGCTGCTCCAACAGACTGTGGGTGGAAGCGGCGGCTTCTGCTTTTAGCCCAGCCACTACGGCTTCTTCCAGCGTTCGAGTGCCGGAGGTACTGGTGGGAGAAGCGGAAGTCCCGGCTGTGGTGGTGATGGAGGTGGATACGGTGGCGTTGCCGTAGGCAGCGATGAAGTCGGCGGCGTTCTCATCCACTGTGGTCAGCAGATGGTAACAGCGCACGGCTGCCATCATGGCGTCCACGTTGGGGTTGAGAATGGGCAGGTCCAGCCCTGCTGCCATGGCCATGGTGAGAAAGTTCTGGTTGACCAGTCCTCGGGCGGGGAGGCCAAAGGAGATGTTGGACACCCCCAGCACCGTTTTCAGGCCCAGTTCCTCCTTCACCTGCCGGAGGGCCTGGAGGGTCTGCACGGCCCCGGTGGGCTCGGCGGACACTGTGAGGGTGAGACAGTCGATATATACGTCCTGCTTGGGAATGCCGTAGGACATGGCTCGGTCCAGAATGTGGCGGGCGATGTCCACTCGTTTCTGGGCGGTCTGGGGAATTCCCTCTTCGTCCAGGGTGAGGCCCACCACAGCGGCGCCGTATTGTTTCACCAGGGGGAGGATTTTGTCGCTGGTAGCGTCTTCCCCGTTCACGGAGTTGACGATGGCCTTACCGCAGTACACCCGCAGGGCCCGTTCCAGCACGGCTGGGTCAGTGGAGTCCAGCTGCAAGGGGGCGTCTGTCACCCCTTGAATGGCCTTCACCGCTGCGACCATCATCTCAGCCTCATCAATGTCGGGCAAACCCACGTTGACATCCAGAATGTCTGCCCCTGCGTCTACCTGGGCCAGGGCTTGGCCTAGCATATAGTCCACATCGCCCCGGCGGAGCGCTTCTTTCATGAGCTTTTTGCCCGTGGGATTGATGCGCTCACCGATGACGCGCACTCGGTCAATGGGCACCACTTTGGTGGCGCTGCACACCGCTGGAGGCACGTGGCGGGGCACCTGGCGCACCTGGGTTTGGCTGAGCGCCTCCCGCAGCAGCCGGATATACTCCGGTGTGGTGCCGCAGCAGCCGCCAAATACCTGTACCCCCATCTGGGCCAGGGAGGCCAGACTCTGGGCAAACTCCTCCGGGGTGATGTCGTAGCCAGAGCCATCCGGGTGGGGTAGGCCTGCATTGGGCTTGAGCACGATAGGGAGATTGGTCCATGCAATCAGTTCCTCCACCAGGGGAGGCATCTCCCGGGGGCCCAGGGAACAGTTGATGCCGATGGCATCGGCCCCCATTCCCTCCAGGGTCAGAGCGGCGCAGGCGGGGCTGCAACCCAAGAAAGTGCGCCCGGTGGACTCATAGGTCATGGTCACCATGACGGGCAAGGAACTATTCTCTTTCACGGCCAGCAGAGCGGCTCGGGCCTCCTGTAGGTCGGTCATGGTCTCGATGACGGTCAGGTCTGCACCGGCGGCCACACCGGCCCGTACCACCTGGGCAAATATATCCACTGCCCCTTCAAATTCCAGAGTACCAGTGGGCTGGAGCAACTGGCCAATGGGGCCGATATCCAACGCCACCAGTCCCCTGCCCTGGGTGGCTTGCTTGGCCAGAGAGACGGCGGCTTGTACGACTTCTTCCACAGTGACCCCGCAATGGGCCAGTTTTTCTCGGTTGGCCCCAAAGGTGTTGGCGTAGACAATCTGACTGCCTGCGTCCAGATAGGCTGTGTGTATGTCCAGCAGCCACTGGGGGTGTTCCAGGGAAACCAACTCAGGGGTTGCGCCTGTGGGCAGCCCTTTGGCCTGGAGCATGGTGCCCATGGCGCCGTCCAGCAAGATGGGTTGACCGGAGGTGAGTAACTTATTTAGATCCACAGTGACCGCCTGCCTTTCGATATTGACAATGTTCCCCGGCAGGACAGCTCAGACAGCTTCGCTTGGCGTCTGTCACAGGTGTGTGAGACACACCGATGAGAGCAGTGACCGATTTTCGGGGGGTTAAAATGTGGGTGGCGCTGGCGCACAGCCCGATTTTTCGGGGGGCGTCCAGCAGGGCCAGTAGCGGGCCCTGGAGGGACAAGGGCAAATCCCCATACCCGGGGCTATACCGGAAGGGGAAATAGCACCCTGGATACTCTCCGTGAAGGAACGTCTCGATTTCATCGCAGACCTGTTCCACCGCAGCAGTGGCGCAGCAATCCAGAGCTAGGGCCTGGAGCATGTCCCGGCTCTCCGCCTGCCGGATGAGACTGTCCGTTTGCGGGGACAGGGTGGCGCAGAATACTGCCACCTGATGGCAGCCGCTGAGATGGGTGCGAAGGTCCTGACCAGGCAGAAGAAGCCCGGTGGACAGGCGCACCCCCTCCTCCTCCAGAGAGATGGAGAAGGTGCGATAGGTCCACCGGGGACGAGCCGTTTTTACAAGTGCCTGGGCGCAGGTCGTTACCGTCTCCACCAGCGCTTGGTCCGCCTGGTGGGCGGGACAGCCCATATACCGCAGAACCTCAGAGATGTCCAGGGACGAAAGCTGTACTTCCATCATACGCTGCGGATGGCGGTGATGCTGTCGCTGATCTGACGGGCCACCTGAGGATTGTTCATAGTGTACAGGTGAATTCCATCCACACCGGCGGCGATGAGATCGGAGATCTGATCAATGGCATAGGCGATGCCCGCCTCCCGCATGGCCTGGGGGTGATCACCATAGCGGGCCAGAATGCGGGTGAGCTTCCGAGGCAGAGAGGCACCGCACATGGACACCATGCGCTGGATGGAGGCTTTGCTCAGCACCGGCATGATCCCCGCCTCAATGGGCACTTCAATCCCAGCCAGACGGCACCGCTCCCAGAAACGGAGAAAATCGTCGTTGTCAAAAAACAATTGGCTAACCAGGTGAGTCACACCGGCATCCACCTTTTGCTTGAGATAGCGGATGTCAGAGACCACGTCGGGGCTCTCCGGGTGTCCCTCTGGATAGCATGCCCCGGAAATACCAAAATCCCCGTGCTGCCGAATCCAAGACACCAGGTCATCGGCGTGGAGAAAGTCCGTGTGAGAGACTGCGTTGGGGTTGTGGTCTCCTCGCAGCGCCAGAATGTTCTCCACGCCTCCGGCCTTAAGGGTGTTCATCACCTCTAGAGCACTCTCCTTGGTGCAGCCCACACAGGTCAAATGGGCCATAGCAGTAATGTGGTACTCATTTTCAATCATGCAGGCAATCTCTTGGGTGGAGTGGTTGACGTTACCGCCACCCCCTGCGCCGTAGGTCACACTGATGAAATCGGGACGAATATCCTTCAATCCATCTAACGTGCGATAGATGCTGTCAATGGGGGAATCCCGCTTGGGCGGGAAGATCTCACAGGAGAATACAGGGCGGCCTTGGCCAAACAATTCTGCAATTTTCATGGGGTACCTCACTCGTTTGCTTTTTTTCGCTAAATAGCTGTATCTTTTGTGAGTATACAGGAAAATAAGGCAAAATGCAAGATGTCTTGGGAAGCGAAGGGAAAATGTTAACAAAGTATGAAATGTTAATTTCCTCACAAAAATTCGACCATTTGCGAAAAAGGATATCTGAAACGATAAAACGGGAAAAATTGTCGTGGTATGGAAGGAGTTTCTAGATAAATGCGGTACAAATCAAATAAGAACGGTTAAAATGCATTAGAAAAAACCGGAAAACGCAAGACGGGAAAAATGATCTTGCAAGAAAAGAGTGGTTGACAAGTCGCCGTCAAGTTTGATACTCTACGTGTAGTATGTTAAATTTCAAACTATGTCACGGAAAAGAGGTTGCGGTACATGAACGTGTTGTTGGAAGAGTTTGTGCTCCCTCCCGACCTGGAAAAGATACTGGACAACAGCCCTAGTATCATCATTCCCAAGACGGAGGAGATGCTGTACGGCCTGATTTTTGGCAATAACGGAACCAATACCAATCAGGTGGATGTCTGCTACCGGGTCAATGGTGAGCTAGTGAAGGAGGCAGTGGTCTCCCGCTGCAAGAACGGTGCTGCCGTCAACTTCACCGAGGACTATATGCGCCGTCGTGATCCGGACTGTATGCGCATTGGCGATGATCTCCCCACGGATAAGCCCCGCTTTAAGGATGTGTACGGCTACGACTTCGAGCAGTTGAAGATCGAGACCTATAAGTGGCTGGCCCGTCAGGAGTTGATTCTGGTGCCCTTTATGGCGGGCGGCAAGGAGTATGGCTATGAGGCTCTGCTGGTGTGTCCCCGCAATGCGGCCTTCTTTGCCTTTGCTCTGTCTCAGCTCCAGTCCTTTGTCAGCGGCAAGGACATTCACAACTTTAAGCCCCGCGCCATTGTCTATGTCGCTCCCCCCTTCCGCCACACCCACTTCAACGGCAGACAGGTGTGCGTGCACAATCGTCTGGAGGATCGCCATGAGGTGTTCTCTTATAACCTCTATCCCGGCCCCTCCGCCAAGAAGGGCATTTACAGCGTGCTGCTGGATATCGGCGAACAGGAGGGCTGGGTGACTGCCCATGCCTCCGCTGCCCGTATTGTCACTCCCTATGAGAATGAGATGGTGATGATGCACGAGGGCGCTTCTGGCGGCGGCAAGAGCGAGCTGCTTCAGGATGTGCACCGTGTGTCCGATGGCCGTGTGCTGCTGGGTACCAACCTGGAGAACGGCGAGCGGGATTACCTGCACATGAGCGATACCTGTACCATTCACCCGGTCACCGATGATATGGCCATCTGCCACCCCTCTTTCCAGACGGAGAGCGGCAAGCTGGCTCTGTACGACGGTGAGGACGGCTGGTTCCTCCGTGTGGACGGCATCACCGAGTATGGCAGCGATCCCATGTACGAGCGCATCACCATTGAGAGCGAAAAGCCTCTGATGTTCTTCAACATCGACGGTGTTCCCGGTGCTACCTGCTTGGTTTGGGACCACACCATGGACTCCAACGGCAAGCCCTGCCCCAACCCCCGTGTGATTATTCCCCGCACCATGGTGGACAACATTGAGATGTCCCCTGTGGAGGTGGATGTGCGCAGCTTCGGCGTGCGTATGCCCCCCTCCAGCGCCGCTCACCCGGACTACGGCATCATGGGTTTGATGCACATCATCCCCCCTGCTCTGGCTTGGCTGTGGCGTCTGGTGGCCCCCCGTGGCTTTAAGAACCCCAGCATCAGCGGAAACTCTCCCCTGGCCAGTGAAGGTGTGGGCTCTTATTGGCCTTTTGCCACTGGTCGTAAGGTGGTGCAGGCCAACCTGCTGCTGGAGCAGATTCTGAACTCCCCCAACACCAAGTATGTTTTGATTCCCAACCAGCACATTGGTGTGTATCGCATCGGCTTTGCTGCGGAGTGGATTGCCAGAGAGTATCTGGCCCGCCGCGGCGGCGTGAATATGAAAATGGACCGTCTCACCCCCGCCCCCTGCTCCCTGCTGGGCTACTGCATGAAGGAGATGAAGGTGGACGGCCAGGAGATCCGCACCACCTTCCTGCACCCTGAGACCCAGGAGCAGATGGGAATGGAGGGCTACCAAAAGGGCGCCCAGATTCTCTACGACTTCTTCGCCAAAGAGCTGGAGGCCTTTGACGTGGAAGAGCTCCACCCCGTGGGCAAGGAAATCCTGGAGTGCTTCAAGAAGCACGGCACCATCGAAGACTACTGCGCAATTACTCCCCTCGGCCTGAAATGAGAACCAGCACCCTCAGCTTTCCGGCAACAGAAAGCTGAGGGTGCTATTTTGCGCTCGTGCGCTCACTTGAAAAGAATACCACTTGTGCTCCGCGCAATTTTTGTTTATGATATATAAAAGCATTCTACCGATGACAGGAGGCGGTCATGATGACTTTGGAAATTTGTGTCGACAGCGTGGAATCGGCCCGTGCTGCAGCGGCGGGAGGAGCCACCCGACTGGAGCTGTGCGGCAATTTGATCATTGGCGGGACCAGTCCCAGCCCCTATCTCATTGAGGCGGTACAGAAGCTGGGTGTGCCAGTGCGTGTGTTGCTTCGCCCTCGCTTCGGCGATTTCCTGTACACCCCCTCCGAACAGGAGATCCTGTACAAAGAGGTGGAGTTGTGCCGCTCTCTTGGTGTAGACGGCGTGGTGATTGGTGCGCTGTGCCCGGATGGGACCTTGGATGTCCCCTTCCTCTCTTCCCTGGTTGAGGCCGCCGGACCTTTGGGAAAAACGCTGCACCGGGCGTTCGATGTGTGCGCCGATGCCCAGCAGGGCCTGGAGACGGCGGTCACCCTGGGCTTTGACACCATCCTTACCTCCGGTCAGGCGGCCACAGCTCTGGAGGGAGTGGAGACTTTGGCCCAGCTGCAACAGCAGGCGGACGGGCGGATTACCCTGTTGGCAGGCAGCGGCGTGAGCCCGGAGAACATTCCTGTTATCCGGGAGCGCACAGGAATTTCCGCGTTCCACATGTCGGGAAAACGCACGGTGGAGGGCGGTATGCGGTTCCGCCGGGAGGGAGTTCCTATGGGATTGCCCTTTGCCAGTGAATATGAGCGATTTTACACAGATGAGGGCTTAGTACGCAGCGCTTATGCAGCACTAACCCAAAAATGACTCAAAATGAAAAGGTAAATATCAACAAAAATTTCAGTGAAATTTTGTGAATGAGTCCGGTCTTATCTCTTTTGTCTAAAATACTATTGACAAATCCAAGCTTATTTTATAATATTTATCCAGTAGCTTGGATTGTTACCGCATAGGCGGGCAAAACCGGGACTCACCTTGACGAAATTACAGAGCTGATGTGTCTGGGCGGTGCCCAATTCTCTGTTACGGGTGAGGCCTGGTTTTTCTCTTTTTTCGTCCTTTCGATTTCCGTTCAGAGGAGGAATTACGGTGGTATTCCATGTGCTTAAAACGATCAATAATAACATTGTTAGCTGCTTAGACGAGAACAAACAGGAACACATCGTCATGGGACGCGGACTTGGGTTTGGTGTCAAGCAGGGCGCGGTGATTGATCAGGAGCGCGTGGAAAAGGTGTTCAGCATCTCCAACCCCGCCAATCTGGAACAGTTGAAGGACCTGCTGGCCCGCTGTCCCCAGCCTCAGGTGGAGTTTTGTACAGAGCTGATTCAATACGCCACCCAAGTGTTGGATCATCCCCTCAACGAGGGAATTTATCTGACGCTGTGCGACCACATCTGCTTTGCCATCCGCCGGGCGGAATCCGGTATGGGGTTTACCAATGCCCTGCATACGGAAGTCCGTCTGTTTTATCCCCAGGAGTACAACATCGGCTGTCACGCTTTGACGGAGATTCAGCGTCGTTTCAACGTGACGCTTCCCCAGGACGAGGCGGCCTCCATTGCCCTACACCTGGTCAACGCTGAGCATGAGATGTCTCTGGGTATTACCTTAAAGGTCACCCAGGCGCTGGGCCAGATGCTGCATACGTTGGAGTCCAATGACAAGTTCCATTTGGATCGAACCACCATCTATTATGATGAGTTGGTCATTCATCTGAAGTTCTTGGCATTGGACCTCTATTCCCCCCGGGATACTCTCCCGGCAGACGAGCAGTTCTCTGACCTGATTATGCAGGCATTCCCGCAGGACTATCATCTGGCGGAAATCCTCACCAAGGAGCTGGAAACAGCCTGCGGAAAAGAATTATCCAAGGAACAGAAAGCCTATCTGGCTGTTCACTTACACCGCATCAATAAAGGAAAAGAAGGAGTGAAGGAACATGGGACTATTTGACAAATTGCTGGGCAAGTCTTCGCATGCAGACGATCTGGTGATCTACGCCCCGATGGACGGAGAGGCCGTTCCGGTCAGCCAGGTCAACGATCCTACGTTCAGCGAGGAGATCCTGGGCAAGGGCATCGCCATTCGCCCCACTGGCACTCAGGTGGTTGCTCCCTGTGACGCCACCGTGGAGATGATGTTTGACACCGGCCACGCTGTGAGCCTCCAGGCTGACAACGGTGCTGAGGTGCTCATCCACGTGGGACTGGACACCGTGAACCTGAAGGGTGCCCACTACACCGTTCACGCCGCCAACGGCGACAAGGTGAAGAAGGGTCAGCTGCTTATCACCTTTGACCGTGAGGCCATCAAGGCGGACGGTTACGACACCATCACCCCCATGGTGATCTGCAATTCCGATAACTTTTCCACTGTGGAAGGACACACTGGCCCCGTGAAGGCTGGCGATGTGCTGCTCACTCTGAAAAAGTAAAAAAAGAAATCAGATAAATTTAGGAGGCACATTATGATACGAGGTTCGGGATTGCCGGTTTGCTCCGGCGTGGCCATCGGCCCAGTTTATCTCTATCGCAAGGGGCAGGCCACCCTGCCCGTCTCCTGCGGCGACCCCGCCGTGGAGCAGCAGAAGTTTGACAAAGCCAAGGAGGTTGCTCTTTCTCAGCTGCAGCACCTGGTGGATCAGGCCACTAAGGAGCTGGGCGAGGAGCAGGCCATGATTCTGGATGTCCAGATGATGATGCTGGACGATCTGGACTATCTGGAGAGCATCCAGGCCAAGATCCAGAACGGCCTGGGCGCCGCACAGGCTGTCAAGCAGACTGGTGAAGAGTTTGCCATGGACTTTGCTTCCATGGATGACTCCTACATGCAGGCCCGTGCTACGGACGTGCGCGACGTGTCAACCCGTGTGGTCAACATCCTGTGCGGCGGCAGCTCCGGTTTTGAGATGGATCGGCCCGGCATTCTGATTGCCGAGGACCTGACTCCCTCTGAGACCGTTCAGCTGCCTAAGGACAAGATCCTGGCTTTTGTCACTCAGCACGGTTCCGCCAACAGCCACACCGCCATTTTGGCCCGCATCATGGGTATCCCCTCCCTGGTGAAGGCTGACATCGCCATGGATGACTCCCTGAGCGGTCAGATGATGGTGGTGGACTGCATCGAGGGCAACTATTACATCCAACCCGACGATGAGACGCTCAAGACCATGACCGAGAAGCGCGAGGCCGTGATTCGCCACCAGCAGGAGCTGGAGGCCTACCGTGGTAAGCCCTCCGTGACCCGCAATGGTCAGAAGATCAAGCTGTATGCCAACATCGGTAACCCCTCCGACGTGGAGCACGTCATCAAGGGCGACGCCGAGGGCGTGGGCCTGCTGCGCAGTGAGTTCCTCTACCTGGGCCGCGAGGACTATCCCACCGAGGATGATCTGTACCAGGCCTACCGCAAGGTGGTTGAGGGCCTGCAGGGCCGTCCCTGCGTCATCCGTACTCTGGATATCGGTGCGGATAAGCAGGCTGACTACTTCAACCTGGACGCCGAGGAGAACCCCGCTCTGGGTCTGCGCGGCATCCGTATCTGCATCCGCCGTCCCGAGGTGTTCCGCACTCAGATGCGCGCCATCTACCGTGCCAGCGCTCACGGCCCCGTCAGCGTCATGTTCCCCATGATCGCCTCTGTCTGGGAAGTCAAGCGTGTGCGTGAGATGTGCGATGCCTTCCGCAAGGAGCTGGAGGAGCAGGGCATCCCCGTGGGAGAAGTGGAGCACGGCATTATGATCGAGACCCCCGCCGCCGCCGTCATCAGCGACGAGCTGGCTAAGGTGGTTGACTTCTTCAGCATCGGCACCAATGACCTGACCCAGTACACCCTGGCTGTGGACCGTCAGAACCCCTCTCTGGAGGAGTTTGGCGATACCCACCACCCCGCCATCATGCGTCTGCTGCGGATGATTGCCGAGAATGCCCACAAGGCTGGCATCTGGTGCGGCATCTGCGGCGAGCTGGGTGCCGATCCGTCTTTGACCGAGACATTCCTGGATATGGGCTACGACGAACTGTCCGTCTCCCCCACCCGGGTGTTGGAACTGAGAAAGAAAGTTTGTGAAAGTGAGGGAAAACCCCAATGACTACCTTTACCTATGTGATTCAAGATCCCCTGGGCATCCACGCCCGTCCCGCCGGCCAGCTGGCTAAGACTGCCGCTACCTTCGCCGACTGTGACATCAAGGTTTCCGCCAACGGTCAGACCGCCGATGCCAAGCGCATCATGGGCCTGATGAAGCTGGGCGCCAAGCAGGGCCACACCCTGACCATCACCTGCGAGGGTGGTGACGAGGCCGCCGCTGCTGCCGGCATGGAGGCCTTCCTGAAGGAGAACCTGTAAGCGGATTTCTCCTGCATCTTAATTCGCATACTCCTGCATTCTTTTTGGGTGTAAAATAGGTGGCCGTTGTGGGCAACGGCCACCTAAAATAAGGGTCAGCGGATGCTGACCCATACATCTATTGAGGGAGGGTATCATTTATTATGATGCGATTTTTACAACGTCTCGGCAAAGCATTGATGCTGCCCGTGGCAACTTTGCCGATCTGCGGTATCCTGATGGGTATCGGTTACGCTCTCAGCCCCAATGCTATGCAGGGCGGCGCTATTGAGGGCGCTCTCGAGATTATTGGTTTCTTCCTGATCAAGGCCGGTGGCGCTCTGATCGACAACATGGCCATTCTGTTTGCCATCGGTGTCGGCGTCGGTATGGCTGATGACAAGGATGGCACTGCTGGTCTGGCTGCTCTGGCCTCTTGGCTGATGATCACCAGCCTGCTGAACACCAATGTGGTGGGCACCATTGCTCCCCACATGCTGCCTCTGAATGCTGAGGGTGTCATCGATACCACTAGCACCAACTATGTGGCTTTCTCCAAGGTCGCCAACCCCTTCATCGGCATCCTGTCCGGTCTGATCGGTGGTCTGAGCTACAACAAGTTCAAGAACACCAAGCTGCCTGACTTCCTGTCCTTCTTCAGCGGCAAGCGCTGCGTGGCCATCGTGGCTGGCATGATCTCCGTTGTGGTTTCTGCCATCCTGCTGTTCGTGTGGCCCGTGGTGTTCGGCGCTCTGGTTGCTCTGGGTAAGGGCATTGCCAGCCTGGATGCTGTTGGCGCCGGTCTGTACGCCTTCTTCAACCGTCTGCTGATCCCCACCGGTCTGCACCACGCTCTGAACAACGTGTTCTGGTTTGACACCATCGGCCTGGGCGACCTGTCTGCTTACTGGCGTTCCCTGGTTCAGGGTGACACCATGGCCAATGGCACCGAGATCACCTGGTCCGTCGGTATGTACATGTCCGGCTTCTTCCCCTGCATGATGTTCGGTGTTCCCGCTGCTGCTTTCGCTATGTATCGTAGCGCTAAGCCCGAGAAGCGCAAGGTTGCCATGGGCATTCTGCTGTCCGCCGCTATCGCCTCCTTCGTGTGCGGCGTGACTGAGCCCTTCGAGTTCGCTTTCATGTTCCTGGCTCCCGGCCTGTACGTTGTGTATGCCGCTCTGTACGGCATCTTCGTGGCTGTCACCACCATCGTGGGCTTCCGTGCCGGCTTCTCCTTCTCCGCTGGTCTGACTGACCTGGTCTTCTCCTCCACTCTGCCCGCTGCTAAGAACACCTGGATGATCATTCCTCTGGGCATTGCCGCTGCCATCATCTTCTACGTTGTGTTCCGCTTCGCTATTGTGAAGTTCAACCTGAAGACTCCTGGCCGTGAGGATGACGATCCCGATGAGGTTTCCGACGGCGCTCTGGCTAACAATGACTACACTGCCATTGCCAAGGCCGTTCTGGAGGGCCTGGGTGGCGCTTCCAACGTGACCACCGTGGACAACTGCATCACCAGACTCCGTCTGGAGGTGAAGGACTCCAACCTGGTCAACGAGAAGGCCATCAAGGCTGTCTCTTCCGGCGTGATCCGCCCCAGCAAGACCTCTGTTCAGGTCATCATCGGGCCCAAGGTCCAGTTCGTGGCCGACGAGTTCAAGAAGCTGGTAAAGTAATTTTTACCAAAACCCCCAAAAAGAATGCTTTTCATGAGAGAAATCTCATAGAAAGATTCCCTGTCCTACAGCCCACTGTAGGACAGGGTTTTTTTATTCGTGTAAGTTATAAGAGCACAGTTCGAGATCATCTCGAACTGTGCTCTTATACTTTGGTCAATAGGCCATTTTTCACTGTGGTGGATAGGGAGAACTTCTTCTCCCCTGCTTGCGAAAAGAAGATGGTCACAATGTCCTGGGATAGATCAATGATCTTCCCTTCCCCGTATTTTTTATGTCGGACGTTTACTCCAGGGTGGAACATGGCCGCATTGGCTTTAGCCGCTTGCTCCTTTGGCGTAATGGGAGGGAACAGCTCCTGAGCAAATGCAGAGGGCAACTCCTGTGCCTTGTAAGAGAGCACCCATAGAGAGTCCTGCGCCCGGGTCATAGCCACATAGAAGAGCCTGCGCTCTTCCTGGTAGGTATCAAAGTCGGGGTCCTCTGCGGAGACATTAAATACTTTGGGGAGAATCCCGTCTACCACATCCATAAGAATGACGTGGGGGTACTCCAGGCCTTTGCTGGAGTGGATGGTGGACAGGGTGACGACACTCTCCTGCTCTATATTAGGGCCATCCCGCATTAGCTGATACAGGTCGCTTAACCGGGCCAACAGATCCATAGGGGTGGCTTCTTGAAAGCCCAATGCTTCCAGAATTTCTGCTTTGCGCAAATCACCACCGCGATCTTCCACATACCTCCCGTACCCCATGTAGTGGACAATGCGATGAATGGCCCGGTGGGCTGGTTGTTGCAGCAGGTAGGAAACATGGGCTTGCAGGGCTGCACACTGCTTTCTAGACCATGGGGAGAGCATGGTGCACTTGGACAGATACTCCAGGATGGTTACCCCCTCCCCTTCACATCGATTGACCGCCTCTACTGCGGCCAACCGGGTGATTCCGGCTCCAAGCTTGTAGTATAGGTCCAGGAACAGCTCCCCATTGCAGGGCTGGGCGGCAAAGCGAATGATGTTACAGATATCCCGCACCACCCGATGGGTGAAAAAGCCACAGTCCACTTGACGGCACCGATAGGAAATCTGCTGGCGCTGGAAGAGATCAATGAGGGGGATGGCGCTGTCGTTGTCCCGGTAGAGAATGGCGATGGGACGAGTGGCTCTCTTCGCCACAGTGGCCAGATAGGCATACTGGCTGGTTCGGTTCTGCACCATCACTTGACGAATACTGGGCCCGGTGCGCCCCGTGGAGACCATGGTCTTGGGGTGGCGGTTTTTGTTCTTCTCAATAAAGGTCTGAGCGGCACTGACAATCTCTTTGGTAGAGCGGTAATTGGTTTCCATGTACAGCACCTGTGCCTTGGGATAGATCTCCTGGAAGTGGAGCAGGGCCTGGGGATAGGCTGCTCGAAAGCCATAGATGCTCTGGTCCTCATCTCCCACCATGAACAGATTCCCGCTGGTTTGAGCCAAGAGGGAGATGATGGCGTGTTGGATTTTAGAGGTGTCCTGGGCCTCGTCTACGCAAAAGTATCGGTATCGTGCCTGAAACTGGCGGAGGACTGGCGGACAGAGCTTTAGAATTTTCCGGGCATACACCAGCTGGTCGTCATAATCCATCTTTTGCTGTTGTTGCAGGGCCTGACCATAGGCGTGGTACAGGGCGGGAAAGTCGGTCACACCTTCCACTTCCACCTGTGCCAGCTCCTGCTCAGAGGTGATCATCTGGTTTTTTACATAGGTGATGGCGGTTTGTACCGCCTTGATGGTGCTCTCTGTAGCATATTCTCCAGTCAGACGATGGTAGAGGGTCCCAATGAGGGAACTCTGCTGGGAAGTCTGTTCCATCAGGGTGTAGGCTTTCCGTCCCGTGATGTGCTCATAGCAGGAGATGATGCGGCTGCATACCCCGTTGATGGTACGAAACTCCAGCCGCTGAGCTACCTCTGCTCCAAACATAGAGGCGAAACGCTGCCGCATATCCCGGGCCGCTGAGACGGTATACGTCATGGTGAGGATGGACTCTGGAGGTATGCCACACCCCAGGACCATGTATCCAATTCGGCTGACCAAGACGGTGGTCTTACCGCTGCCTGGAACGGCCAACAGCAGCACCGGGCCGTCCAGGGCTTGGACAGCTCGCTGCTGCTGAGGGTTCAACGTCAGATGATATGTATGGAGAAATTGGGTCAATGTCATAATGGGCTCCGTTGCGTATGAATTTATGGGTGACACAGTCCACAGGGCGTGTAGCCCTGCTCCAGCAGTTGGTCCCGGTTTCCCTGGTAATCCTGACGGTTGGACTCCTTTATATCCCGCACGCCGGAGCACTCAGGCAGGTGAAACTTCTTGGAACTGGTGTTGAGAACGTAGTGGGCGGATACCGACTCTGAGGCCCAGCTCTCCCCGGTGGCATAGTCGATGGTAATACCCGGCTGAACGTTGTAGACGTATACATGAAAGCACACGCCTTCTCCCTGGTCCTCCACGGACCAGGCCTCCATCTGTACTCCAGAGGCCACAAGGTCATCCCTTTGAAAGATGGGAGTGACCCGGTAGAGCACATGGTTGTCCGTTTCCTCCACATAGTCCGCAACCTGGTTTTCAAAGGGCAGCATACCCTCCACATTCATGTATCGGGTGCCTGTGATGAGGTTTTGTTCATTGGCGTTCTCCCCTGCCAACTGAAAACCGATGAGATGACAGCGGTTGTAGAGATATCGCCCGTCCACATTGTCATAGGTAACCGTATGCCAACCGGAGGGCTTTACCTGACCGATGGAGCCTCGCTCCTCGGTGGGCATCAACTCCGTGCAGATGTTGGCGTAGGCTACCCCGCAGCGGTCCAGCTCGTCCAAAGGAGAGTAGGTCTCAAAGGCCTGGGTGGTGAAGTCAGAGGAATCAAAATCCGGGACATTGTTCTGGAGAACCACATAGGGTTGGTCTGTATAAGGGGGGATGGTGTCCAGCTCATAGCTGACTACCTGGGCGGTAGGAGTGGGAGTTGGGGTAATCTCCGTGAGAAGAGAGCAGCCAGACAGTTGGAGGCTGACTAACACCCCTGCCAATAGAAGGGTAACTTTATGCCTCATGGTCAATCATTCCACTCGCTTCCACAGCGGCTACAATCTCCTGCATCATCGATACTGGCTGTACCAGGGCGAACCGTACATGCCCCTCACCCAGCTGGCCAAAGGCGGCGCCAGGGGTGCACAGCAGCCCGGAGCGCTCCAGCAGCTCGAAGCAGAAGTCCACGGAGTTGTGATATCCCTTAGGCAGGGGTGCCCATACAAACATGCTGCCCTGGCTGTCTGGCACATCCCAGCCAATGGAGCGCAGGCCACCACAAAGGGCGTCCCGTCGGGCCTGGTACTCGGCACGATTGCGTGTGACACTGTCCTGAGGCCCGTTGAGGGCGGCGATGGCGGCATGCTGCACGGGAAGGAAAATGCCGTAGTCGATTTGGGAGCGCAGCCGCCGGAAGGTCTGAATGAGCTGGCGATTGCCCAGTACAAAGGAGATACGGGCACCCGTGAGGTTGTAGGTCTTGGACAGGGAGTTATACTCTACCCCCACTTCCTTGGCTCCCTCGTAGGCCAGGAAGGACTTCCCCACCCGTCCGTCAAAGATGATGTCGGAATAGGCGTTGTCGTGCAGAATGATAATATTGTGGGCCTTGGCAAAAGCGATGAGCTTGTGGTAGAACTCGTCGGGAGCGGTGACACACACAGGGTTGGCGGGATAGGATACCACCATCATCTTGGCTCGGTCTGCCAGTTCCGGGTCCATCCCGTCCAAATCGGGAAGATAGCCGTTTTCTTCCTTCAGCGGGTAGTGGACGATTTCTGCCCCACACAGGGCGGGGCCCATTTCAAAGATGGGATAGCCGGGGTCAGGCACCAGCACCACATCTCCTGGGTCACACAGAGCCCAGCCGATGTGGGTCAGCCCTTCCTGAGAGCCGTAGATGCTCATCAGCTCCTCTGGCTCCAATTCCACGCCATAGCGACGCAGATACCAGTGCTGGACCGCCTCCACCAGCTCCGGCAGCTCGGTGAGAGAATAGCGGTAGTTGGTGGGCTGACTGGCCGCCTGGGCCAGGGCTTGTACCACGTGGGGTTCCGGGAGAAAGTCCGGGGTACCAATGGACAGATTGTACACCGGAAGCCCCTGGGCCAGCCGCTGCTGGCGGCGTTCATCCAAGACATTGAAAATACCAGGCTGGAATTCTTCCATGCGCTGGGCAACGTTGAGTTTCATGGTAGCTTTACCTCGAGTCTATTTCTGGGTGGTGAGGTCGGTGAGAATGGGCTGGTACTGCTGGGGGTCATCGCTGACGAGCTGGAGGAATTGGGCCTCATCCAGGACGGGAATGCCCAGTTCATTGGCCTTGCGCAGCTTGGAGCCCGCAGCCTCTCCAGCAATGACACAGCTGGTCTTTTTGGACACAGAGCCGGATACCTTGGCTCCCAGGGTCTCCAGCATTCCCCCTGCCTCCTTGCGGGAGCAGTGGGACAGCTCGCCGGTGAGCACAAAGGTGAGTCCTGCCAGACGATCTCCCACGGGGGCGGCAGTACTCAAAGTGTTCACCCCTGCCTGGGCCAGACTGTGCATCAGGTGCTGGCTCTGGGGAGAGGCAAACCACGCCGTGAGATACTCGGCGGTGATGGGACCGATGTCGTCAATGGCGGTGAGCTCTTCTACGCCAGCCTGGGCCAGGGCCTCCAGAGAGCCGAACTTGGCAGCCAACACTTTGGCGGCCTTCTGTCCCACCTGGCGAATGCCAAAGGCGAAGAGCAGCTTGGAGAGATCGTTGGACTTGGACCGATCAATGGCGGACAGCAGGTTCTCCGCTGACTTCTGCCCCATCCGGTCCAGAGCGGCCACCTGCTCCTGCTGAAGCTGGTACAGGTCTGCGGGGGTGTGCACCAGTCCGGCCTGGACCAGACCTTCTACCACCGCAGGCCCTAAGCCCTCAATGTCCATGGCATCTCGACTGGCGAAGTGGGTCAGGTTGCGCAGCAACTGGGCGGGACACTCTGCACCAGTGCACCGCACGTGGGCCCCATCCTCGTCCCGCACCACCGGAGCGCCGCACACGGGGCACTGGTGGGGCAGCTCATAAGGTACGGTGCCCTCCGGACGTTTGGCGGTGACCACAGACACGATCTCCGGGATGATCTCCCCTGCCTTCTGTACCACCACGGTGTCCCCAATGCGGATATCCTTCTCCGTGATAAAGTCCTGATTGTGCAGGGTGGCATTGGTTACCGTGGTGCCTGCCAGACGCACCGGGTCCACCACAGCCTTGGGGGTGAGCACTCCAGTGCGGCCTACCTGCACCACAATGTCCCGCACCACGCTCTCCTTCTGTTCCGGCGGGTACTTGAAGGCGGCAGCCCAGCGGGGGAATTTTGCCGTCTCCCCTAGAGCCTCACGTCCAGACAAGCTATTTACCTTTACAACAGCCCCGTCAATGTCAAAGGGATATTTCTCGCGCTGATCGCCCAGCTTCTGAATCTCCTTCTGAATCTCCTCCATGTCCGTGGACTTCACATAGTCAATGACTTTGAAGCGCAGGCCGCGCAGATAGTCCAAACTGTCGCTATCAGATGTAAAGGAGATTCCATTTACATATTGAATGTTGAAAATTAGAATATCCAATCCCCGGGATGCTGCCACTTTCGGGTCCAGCTGACGCATGGACCCGGCAGCGGCGTTGCGGGGGTTGGCAAATAGAGGCTCGCCCCGTAGTTCCCGTTCCTGGTTGAGGCGCTCAAAGGTTTTCCGGGGCATATAGACCTCGCCTCGGACGATGAGGGTCTCCGGGGCGCCCTCCAGCACCATAGGGATGGAGCGAATGGTGCGCAGGTTTTCGGTGACGTCCTCCCCCACCATGCCGTCTCCCCGGGTGGCGCCCCGGACAAAGACTCCGTTCTCATACTCCAGAGCTACGGACAGGCCGTCCACCTTGGGCTCAAGGAGGTATTCGGTGGTCCCTCCCTGTGAGACTCGCTGGTGGAACTCCATCAGCTCCTCGGGGGAAAAGACGTCTTGCAGGGACTGGAGGGGGACCCGGTGCACCACCTGGGAGAAGCTGTCCAGGGGCTTCCCCCCCACCCGCTGGGTGGGGGAATCGGGGGTAATCCACTCCGGGTGGGCCTGCTCCAACTCCTCCAGCTGACGCAGCATGCGGTCGTATTCAAAATCGGAGATGGTGGGTTGGTCCAAGACATAGTACAGATAGTTGTGGTGGTTGAGCTCCCGGCGGAGCTGCTCAATTTGCTGCAAGGAATCCATATCCGTTGATCTCCTTTGTGATGAGTTATCCATTTTGTATATAGGTGTTTGGTACGGTGCCAATGAGAACCGTCTCAGCCAGACACACCGTGGTATCCACGGTGACCGAGGTGATCTCCCCGGGAATAAACAGGTGGACTGTGACGGAGATGTCCATGAGGACCTGGTGATGGGTCTGGTTGATCCCGGCACTGTCAAATTGGTTGTGGACCTGGGTCACTACGTCCCCCACCGAGTCGATGGAGACCCGAAGCTTGGGGCCCAGTCCGGAGAAAATCATCCATCCGGTAAGGTTGCCCAGGGGGACTCCAAGCTGCCCGGAGTCCAGGTCCTCCAGCTGCTCCACCAGAGCTTGGGTAATCTGATTGCGCAGCTGGTTAATGGTGGCTGTGCGCCCAGTAACGGTGGTCAGTCCGTCGCCGTCGGAAGGTTGCAGGTCCATCAGGTCATTGTAGCCCAAGTTTTGCTCCTCCATGCACTGGTCCACCACATCCGCCACCAGCACGGAGATGAGGTTGGTGGCTTGGCTTACCGCCACCGTCTCTACCACAGGGCGCATGCTCCGGGAAAATTGGAAGAAGACCACAGCGATGAGAAGCATGGCAATGAGGATGGGCAGTAAAATGAAACACAGAGGCTGCTGTTTCCACCGCCTCCAACGGCGGCGCAGCGGTACCGACACGACAATCACCCCCGGGGACATTGTATGCCCCCGGGGGCCTGACCCATTCAGTGACCCAGCAGCTCTTGAGCGGCCAGCATCAGGCCGGCCTTGCCCGACTCATAGGTCAGGCCGCCCTGGAGATACACCGTGTAGGGCTCCCGCATGGGGGCGTCAGCGGACAGCTCGATGGAGGCGCCCTGTATGAAGGCACCGGCGGCCATGATGACCTGACAGTCATATCCGGGCATGTCCCAGGGCTCCGGGGTGACGTAGGAGTCCACAGGGGCACCGGACTGGATACCCCGGCAGAAGGCCTTGACCCCTTCCCCGTTGCCCAGATGGATCATCTGAATGATGTCGTGGCGGGGGGCCAGGGAGTGAGGCTCGGTCCGATACCCCATCTGCTCCATGAGGGCGGCCCCGAACACAGCGGTTTTTAACGCCTGCGCCACGGTGTGGGGGGCCATGAACAGGCCCTGATACAGCAGACGGTTGTTGCCCAAAGTGGAGCCGCACTCCTTGCCGATGCCGGGGCAGGTCAGCCGCATGGCGGCCCCTTCAATGAGGTCGTGGCGTCCGGCCAGATAGGCTCCGGTAGGAGCCAGACCGCCGCCGGGGTTCTTGATGAGGGAGCCCACCACCAGATCAGCGCCCACATGGGTGGGCTCTTTCTCCTCCACGAACTCCCCGTAGCAGTTGTCCACCAGAATGGCAACATTGGGGTTGTGCTGGCGGATGATCTCACACATGTGGCCAATCTCATCCACAGACAGAGAGGCCCGGGTGGAGTAGCCCTTGGAGCGCTGGATAAGCACCGCTTTTACCTTGGAATCGGACACGGCCTGGGCCAGTCCCTCCAGGTCCGGGGTATTCTCTGGGGTGAGGTCCACCTGGCGGTATTCCACGCCGAAGTCCTTCAGGGACCCGGTGCCCTTGTCCGTGACGCCGATGACACCCAACAGAGTATCGTAGGGAGCGCCTACGGCGGAGACCAGCACGTCTCCGGGACGGAGGCAGCCAAACAGGGCCGCAGAAATGGCGTGGGTGCCGTTGACAAACCCGATGCGCACCAGGGCGTCTTCAGTGCCAAACAGGTGGGCGTAAATCTCGTCCAGCTTGTCCCGGCCCAGATCGTCATAGCCGTAGCCAGTGGTTCCGGCAAAATAGCTCTCCGCCACCCGATACTGGCGGAAGGCGTCCAGCACCCGCAGGGTGTTGACCTCTGCCACTGCATCAATGCGGGCAAACTGCTCTTTCAGCGTCTCCTCTGCCCGGCGGGCCAGAGTGCGCAACTCCTCAGAAAACTGTAAAGACATATTCCTTAACACTCTTTCTCTAACTTAGTCTGGGCCAGCGCGGCCACCAGGGCTACGCAGGCCTCCACATCAGCGGCACACACCATCTCACAGGGGGTGTGGGTGTAGCGGCAGGGGATGGAAATGCCCCCGGTGCACACGCCGCTGCGGGTCTGATGGATGGCTCCGGCATCGGTTCCACCCGCCTGGATGACATCTCGCTGGGCGGGAATGCCCTGCTTCTGGGCCAGCTCCATCAGAAGGTTTACCATCTTGGGGTGGCAGATTACCGAGCGGTCCATCACCTTCACCGCCGCCCCTTGCCCCGCCAAACTGCTGGCGGTGTGCTTGGCACCGGGAATGCCGTCCTCACTGGTGACATCTACGGCGATGCCATAGTCTGGGTCAATGGACCATGCGGCGGTTTTGGCTCCTCGCAGGCCCACCTCCTCCTGGGTGGAGAAGACGAAGTACACGTCGTTGGGGCAGTCATGCAGCCGCTCCATGGCCTGTAACAGCACCAGGCAGGAGATGCGGTTGTCCATATAGGGTCCGGCTACCAGAGCACCCGCTGGAAAAACCGGGGTGTTGTACACCGCCACATCGCCAATCTGCACTTGCTGCTCCGCCTCCTCTCGGGAGGCGGCTCCAATGTCCAGGTACAGGTCAGCCATGGTTCGCTTTCCCGGCGTGGAGCCCACCTGGGCGGCGATGACGCCGCAGGTGCCGTTTTGGAAGCGCACCGGGGTGTTGACCACAGCGTCGGCGTGAACGCCACCAATGGCTCCCACCCGCAAAAAGCCTTTGTCGTCGATGTGGGTCACCACCAGGCCAATGCTGTCCATGTGGGCGGAGAACATGAGCCGGGGGCCACTTCCCTTTTTACGGCAAATGAGATTGCCCATGGTGTCCCGGGTGATCTCATCCACATAGGGGTGGGCCATCTCTTCTATGATCTGTGCCACTCCTCCCTCGGCCCCGGATGGGCCAAAGGCGTGGCACAGGGTATTGAGTGTATTGATCCATTCCATGTTGGGTTCCTCCTGTCAGCAATCCCCGGCAACAGACTGTAAGAACAGCCAGGCCAGTTCCAGCACCTGCTCCACATCGTTCATGTTCACTACACTGGCAGGGGCGTGGAGATATCGCACGGGGGCAGAGATACCGGCTACTCGCACACCGGACTTGGTGCGTTGAATGGCTTTTGCATCGGTGCTGCCCGCCACGTAGTGTTTCAGCTGCCAGGGAATGTTATGCTCCTGGGCCACGGCACGCAGGCGCTCAAACAGGTCCCGGTCATAGATGGTGCCCTTGTCCATCCAGGACAGCACTGGGCCTTGCCCCAAGTGGCAGATTTGAGCCTCCGGGTCCTGGCTGGGGGCGTCCGCTGCGGTGGTGCCTTCCAGCACCAGGGCGATATCTGGAGTCACAGAGAAGGCCGCTCCAAAGGCACCCCGGGTCCCCACTTCCTCCTGGACGGTGAAGACGAAGGTGCAATCCATGGGAAGGTCCCGACGCAGCAGCTCCAGAAGAACTGCGCAGCCAACACGGTCGTCTAAAGCCTTGGCCTTGAGGCAGCTGTCTCCAAACTCCACACAGTCGCTGCGGAAGACACAGGGGCCCCCCACCTCCACCAGTGCCTCCGCCTCTTCCCGGCTGGAAGCTCCGATGTCGATGTAGTAGTCCTCCAGTTTGGGGACCTTCTTGCGCTCCTCAGCGGTGGTCATATGGATGGCTTTCAGGCCAATGACGCCGGGGACCTGGCGGTCTCCCACCAGCACCTGCTTGCCCAGCAGCACCCGGCGGTCCATGCCGCCCACGCAGACGAATTTCAGATACCCGTCCTCGGTGATGGAGCGGACCATGAGTCCCACCTCGTCCATGTGGGCACAGAGCATCAGCTTAGTTCCGGTGGCCTTTGCGCCCTTTTTGAAGCAAATCAGATTGCCCATAGCGTCCACATTCATGGTGTCCACATAGGGGGTTGCCTGTTCTTTGATGTAATCTCGTACGGCGTCCTCAAAGGAGGACACGCCAGGGAGGGCACACAGCTGTTTCAACAAATCCATCATACCTGTGCTCCCTCCTCTCCCAGCTTTCGGGTGAAGGCGGCCAACAGCTGAGCAGTCTGCTCCAGGTCAGCCAGGTCCACCACCTCCACGGGGGTATGCATATAGCGCAGGGGCAGAGAGAGCACCGCTGTAGCAATGCCCTCATTGCAAATCTGCATGCCCCAGGCGTTGGTTCCGGTGTCTCCGCCCATGACTTCCTTCTGGACTGGAATGTCCAGCTCTTGGGCTTTATCCAGCATGCGGCGGGTCATCCAGCGGGTCATATTGGGGCCAATGCCCACGGCGGGTCCTCCGCCCAGGTCATAGGCCCGACCTTTGGCGCTGTCCGGGGTGGCACCGTGGGTGACATCCACCGCCACGCAGAAGTCCGGGTCGATGGTACAGGTGCCCACCATGGCCCCAGTCCCCCCGGTCTCTTCCCGGGTGCTGCCCATGATGTACAGGTCCACGTCCAGTTGCTCTTGGCTGAGCAATTCCGCCGTGCGCAGCAGAGCGGCGAAACAAGCCCGGTCGTCCAGAGCGCCGGAGCAAATTTTGCCCCTGGCCAGCTCTAAAAAGCTCTCCCGGAACACCATTGGGGTGCCCACGGGAATCTCCCGCCCCACCGTCTCCTGAGAGAGGCCGGTGTCCACATAGTATTCCCCTAGGGCTGGGGCCTTCTCCCGGTCCTCCGCCGACAGTACATGGGGAGGCAGACATGCAATCACGCCCAGTCTGGGCGGCTGGGTAAGGATGGTTACCTCCCGGTCGGGGAGCATCCGGGGGTCTACCCCGCCGATGGAGGCAAAGCGCAGGTACCCGTCTTCTGCTCCAGTGACCATCAGTCCAATCTGGTCCAGATGGGCGTCCAGCAGCAGCTTTTTGGCGTTGGGTTTGCCGCAGCGGCGCAGGCCGATGACGTTGCCCAGCCGGTCCGTCCACACCTCATCCATCCAGGGGGTGAGAAGCTGGGCGGCCAGGTCTGCCACGGGTGCCTCATAACCGGAGGGGCCTCCGGTCTGACACAGGGTTTTGAGACATTCCAGGGTATTCAATGGGCGGTCACTCCCTCCAGGGCATTGACGTACTGCTTGAACTTGTTGCCCCGCTCCTCAAAGTTGCGGAAGCAGTCAAAGGAAGCGCTGGCGGGAGACAAAATCACCACGTCTCCAGGCTGTGCCACGTCGTGGGCGGTATGGACGGCCTGTTCCAGATTCTCGCAGCGCCGGATTTCGGGATTGCCAGGGGTGTAGTCTGGAGCCTGCTGGGTAGCCTGTTGGATTTTATCCGAGGTGGCACCGGTGAGAATGAGGCACTTCACAGATTTGACGATCTCCGGGCCCAGCACATCGTAGGGAATGTGCTTATCGTAGCCACCGGCAATGAGAATCACCTTCTCCGAGAAGGAGCGCAGGCCGGCAATGGTACGGGTGGGGCTGGAGGCGATGGAGTCGTTGTAATAGCGTACACCGTCCAGTTTGCGTACCAGCTCAATGCGGTGAGCCACACCGCCAAAGGACTTGGCGTACTCTCGAATAGTCTCATCGGACACCAGACCGTCCACAGCCGCAATGGCGGCCATGTAATTTTCCAGGTTGTGGACTCCGGGAATGAGAATGTCGTCGGCCGCCAGGATGGGGCGAGTGTGGTAGCAGATCATCCCGTCCCGGACACAGACGCCCCGCTCCAGGTTCTTTTTGCGGCTGAACAGGGTAACTTCACCTCGGGCCTGAGAGGCAAATCCAGCGGTGATCTCATTGTCTGCATTGAGCACCAGCTTGTCCCCGGTGTCCTGATAGGCGAAGATGTTGCGCTTGGCGGCAATGTACTCCTCCATATCCTTGTGGACATCCAGATGGTTGGGGGACAGATTAGTGATAACAGCCACGTTGGGACTCTGACGCATGGTCATCAGCTGGAAGGAGGACAGCTCCAACACCACCATGTCGTCAGGACGAATCTCGTCCACCTCGCACAGCAGCGGGTGGCCGATGTTGCCGCCCACAAAGGTGCGATAGCCTGCCGCTTTCAGCAGTCCGGCAATGATGGTGGTAGTGGTGGTCTTTCCGTCCGAGCCGGTGACTGCAATGACACTGCACGGGCACAGGTCCAGAAATGTCTCCATCTCGGAGGTCAACTGTGCGCCTGCCGCCACGGCATTGGCGATCTGGGGCAGGTCAGGCCGCACACCAGGGGTGCGGAAAATCACATCTGCCCCCTCTAGGCCGTCCAGATAGTTGGGGCCCAGGCTCACCTTCAAGCCTTTGGACTCCAGCTCAGACAGACCGTCAAAATCATCTCTCTCTCGTTTATCACACACACGGACCGTCAGTCCGGCCTGTAACATTTTCTTTACCAGCGGGGCGTTGGATACCCCCATGCCGATGACGGCGATTTTTTTACCCTTGAGTGAATTCAAATAATCCCATAGAATTGATTGCATGGACCGTTGCCTCCCTTTCCTCATAGGAGTAAAATGACATCAGATTATTATAACGCATAAACTCCCATTTGACAATCATGCAAAGTTGAAGTACAATCATAGAGCAAGTAAGCTGGACAGCCGCGTGGGCAGGTCGAAAGGCCGTCCATGAGGAAAGTCCGGGCTCCGTAGGGCAAGGATAACGGGTAACGCCCGCCGAAGGCGACTTCAGGAAAAGTGCAACAGAGATATACCGCCTTGCTTTTGCAAGGTAAGGGTGGAAAGGCGGAGATAAGCGCCCGCCCGATGACTGGGAACTGCTCATCGCTGTAAACTCTATCCGGAGCAACACCGTGGAAACGCACACAAAGCCGGCCCGGCTGCGTTGAGGAGGTGGCTGGAGTGCAGCGGCAACGCTGTGCCTAGATAGATGGCTGTCTTAAAGGACAGAACCCGGCTTACAGGCTCACTTGTACCAAAAACGGCTTGCCCCGTCCGGGGTAAGCCGTTTTTCTCTTGACAGGCGGGGAAAATCCGCTATAATAAAATCCGCAATTCCATAACAGACAGTTCGGAACCATCCTGTCTCTAAACAAAACTACGGGAAAGCCACAGCTCCAGGCTGTGGTGCGCTTTTGTGCGCAAACAACGAGGATGGTGTACGCTCCGAAACCGGAGGGTGCACCTTATTTTTTGTCCATGGAGGGATTCAAGGTGGAACTCAGTCGCTATTCTGTCATCGAAGATAAAAACCCGCGGGAAATTGTTTTGCTGCGGGGCCGGGGGTGCGCCTGGAAGCGGTGTCGGTTCTGCGATTACCACCTGGATGCCTCCCAGGACGAGGAGGCCAACCTAATTCTCAACCGGGAGGCGCTGTCCCATGTCACGGGGCGCTATGGCCGCCTGGAAGTCATCAACTCCGGGTCCTTTGCCGAGCTCCACCCCTCTACCCTGGCGGAGGTGGACCGGGTGTGCCGCCAGCGAGGCATCCGGGACCTGCATGTGGAGAGCCACTGGCTGTTTCGCAAGACCATTCCCGCCCTGCGGGAGCACTTTGCAAAGCTGGGGGTAACCCTCCACGTGAAAATTGGAGTTGAGACCTTCGATGCCGACTACCGGGAGCGCATCTTGGACAAGGGCATTGACGAGACGGACCCTGCCGCCATTGCCGCCCCCTTCGATGAGTGCTGTCTCCTCTTTGGCCTGTCGGGCCAGAGTGTGGAGAGCATGAAGCGGGATGTGGAGACAGGCCTTGCTCACTTTCACCGGGTTTGTATCAACGTGATGGTTCCCAACACCACCCCCATTCTTCCAGATTTGGAGGTGCGGGCAGCCTTTGTGCGGGAGATTTACCCCCTGTACAAGGACAACCCCCGGGTGGACATTCTGTTGGAGAATACAGACTTTGGTGTAGGAGAGAAATTATGAGAAATGAACTGCTATTGATTGTCACCCTTTTGGTTCTGTACGGCTCTGTGCTGCTGTGGTTTTTCCTGTTTGGCACCAGTGGCCTCATGTCCTTTACCGTCTTTGCCACCATTGCCGCCAACATCGAGGTGCTGATTTTGGTCCAAGCCTTTGGCATGGAGATGACCCTGGGCAATATCCTCTTTGCCACGACCTTTTTGGTCACGGATATTCTCAGCGAGATTGCAGGAAAAAAGCAGGCCCAACAGGCGGTATGGATTGGCATTGCCGCCAATGTTCTCTTTGTGCTGGTCTCCCAGTCCTGGCTGATGTATGTGCCCTCGGTGAACGACTGGGCTACTCCGTATATGCAGGCCATTTTCTCCAATACCCCTCGGCTTATGCTGGCCTCTCTGGCCGTGTACGCCATTGTTCAGGTGTTTGATGTGTGGCTGTACCACAAGTGGTGGGAGTTCACCCAGCGCCGCAGCGGAGATCGGCGGGCCTTTTTGTGGGTGCGAAACAACGGCTCTACCCTGGTTTCCCAGCTGCTCAACGCTATTTTATACACCCTGTTTGCCTTCTACGGCAGGTACGATTTGCCCACTCTGGTGTCCATTGTCCTCTCTAGCTACGTCATCTTTATCTTTACCTCTCTTTTGGACACCCCCATTGTGTACTGGGCTCGGCTCATCCACGAAAAGCGTCAGGCGGTTGGATAAAATTTTCCCCCTCCACGGTGCAAACCTGTGGAGGGGTTTCTCTTGTGAAACGAAATGAGCTATGGTATAATCACCGAGATTTCATAGGTTTTGATATAAAGGAGAGACAAGCAATGATCAAACTGGTTGTCAGCGATATCGACGGCACCCTGCTGCCCTACGGGGAGACCAAGCTGTCCGGAGAAATCTTTTCTCTCATTGAGCAGCTCAAAGAGCGGGGCATTCCCTTCTGCCCCACCTCCGGTCGGCAGTACCACTCCATCCGCTCCCTCTTTCCCCACATTGCCGATGAACTGTCCTATGTGTGCGAAAACGGCGGCGTGATTTACGGACCAGGCACCGAGGACACCGCCCCCATCTTGGGTTCTACGCCCATGGAGCGCTCCTCCGCTCTGGCTCTGGCACGGGAGATTTTAAACTTGCCTGACAGCCAGCTGCTGATCACTGGCCCCAAATATGCCTACCTGTGCCAGTGCACCCAGGACTACGTGGTGCACATGCGGGATTTCAAGGGTTTCCAGTTGAAAATTGTAGAGGACGTGGAAGAGATCCCGGAGGAGATTTTGAAGGTTTCCGCCTACTGTCCTCTGGGCACCAAGCCCGCCGCAGAGGCCCTGGGCCCTGCCTGGTCCACGGTCTTCCACATGGCTGTGGCCGGAGAGGACTGGCTGGACTTCACCCTGGCGGACAAAGGCGTGGGCGTGCTGGGCCTGTGCCGCTCCATGGGCATTGACCCAAAGGACGTGCTGGCCTTCGGCGACAACTGGAACGATGCGGCCATGCTCTCTGTGGTGGGCCATCCCTACCTCATGGCTGCCGCAGAGCAGGGGCTTCTGGAGCAGTTCCCCACCACCTGCCACCGAGTAGAGGACGTGCTGCGCTACTTCTTAGATACCAACCAACTGCCCTAATCTCACCATATAAGACGGAGGACAACTCATGTTTCCAGAAGGATTTCTCAAACGGCTGGAGGCCCAGCTGGGCCCGGAAGAGCTGGCGGAGTTTCTGGCGGCGGCCGAACATCCCCGGTGGGTGGCGCTGCGCCTGAACAAACTGAAAACCCACACCCCGCCCCCTCTGCCCCAGTTTGGCCTCTCCCCGGTGCCTTGGGCAGACAGCGGCTATTACTATGACCCCGATACCCGACCCGGCCTGTCTCCCTACCATGAGGCGGGGCTGTATTATCTCCAGGAGGCCAGTGCCATGGCCCCGGCAGGGCTGCTGGATGTGCAGCCAGGCATGCGGGTGCTGGACCTGTGCGCTGCCCCTGGCGGGAAGTCCTCCCAGCTGGCCGCTCTGTTGGACGGACAGGGGCTGTTGGTGTCCAACGAGATCGAACCCAAGCGGGCGGTGATTCTCAGCCGCAATCTGGAGCGCATGGCAGTGGCCAATGCCCTGGTGCTCAACGAGCATCCCCGCAAGCTGTCGGAGCGGTTCGTGGAGTATTTTGACCGGATTCTGGTGGATGCTCCCTGTTCCGGAGAGGGCATGTTCCGCAAGGAAGAGGCGGCCTCCACCGACTGGAGTGTGGAGACGGTACAGATGTGTGCCCACCGCCAGGGCGAGATTCTCCACTCTGCCGCCCAAATGCTCCGCCCCGGCGGCCGCATGGTGTACTCCACTTGTACCTTTGCCCCCGAGGAGAACGAGGGGGTCATTGCCGCCTTTCTCCGGGCCCATCCGGACTTTTCTCTGGTCGCCGTTGAGGCTCCCTGGTTTGCACCGGGACGCCCGGACTGGGTGGACGCTCCACCCTGCGGCTTAGAGCATACCTTCCGCCTCTGGCCCCACAAGGTCCACGGCGAGGGCCACTTTGCAGCGGTATTGGAGCGTCAGGGAGACGCAGCAGGTCAGGACCAGCCTTTGGAGCCCGCCATTGCCACACCCAAGGAATTGCGGGAGTTCTGCGACGCCGCGGGAGTCACGCTGCCCCAGGGTAAGCTCATCTCCTTTGGGAAGAATCTATGGATGGTCCCGGAAGAACTGCCTGCCTTGAAGGGACTCAAGGTGCTGCGGGCTGGCCTGGAGCTGGGCCAACTGCTGAAAAATCGCTTCGAGCCCGCCCACGCCCTGGCCCTGTGGCTGAAAGAATCGGCCTCTCAGGTGGACTATTCGGTAGACGCTCCGGAAATTGCCGCCTACTTGTCCGGGAACACCATCCCCGGCACCCAGACGGGATGGACCCTTCTGAAAGTGGATGGGCTGTCCCTGGGTTGGGCCAAGGGCAGCAACGGTGTTTTGAAAAACCACTTTCCCAAGGGCCTGCGGCGTACGCTGCGCTAAGGATGCATCAAGATGGGAAAATCGGGCAAACTGATTTTGCCATGTGAAATGTGTTGAGAGGTGAGGGAAAATGCGCATTGCATGTATCGTCCTGGCCGCTGGGAAGAGCACCCGGTTCGGCGCAAACAAGCTGCTGGCACCTCTGGTGGACAGACCGCTGCTGGTGCACACCCTGGACGCTATTCCACGTTCCTGCTTTTCTCAGATGGTGGCGGTGGTCAGCAACCCTGAGGTGGAGACTCTGTGCCGTCGTCATGGGGTGAAGACGGTGGCTTACCAGGGTGGCCCCCAGAGCCAGTCCATCCGCCTGGGGTTGGAGGCTATCCAGGACGCAGATGGGTGTCTGTTTGTCCTGGGGGACCAGCCCCTGTGCAGCGCAGACAGCATCCGCCGTCTGGTGGCTGATTTTCAGGCGCGGCCCCAGACCGTGCACCGTCTGGCCTACCAGGGCCAGCCCTCCAGTCCCACCCTATTCCCTTCCCGCCTCTTCCCTGCTCTGAAGAAGCTCACGGGAGAACATGGGGGTATGGCTGCCGTGGGAGATGCCCCGGTGTGGTATACCGAGGCGGCTGGGCCCCATGAGCTATGGGATGCGGACACGCCGGAAAAATTGTCCAGAATTCAGCAATATTTACAGGCACACCCCTAAAGTCAGTCTAAAGAATAAAAAAGAGCCGATGTCTGTGAGATCACTCACAGGTTCATCGGCTCTGCGTCTTTGCGGCTGGCTCTTTGATGACAGTAATGTGTAAATGTTCTGCTTTGATTAAACATTCATGTTTGCATTTCGGGCAGTAGAGAGGATAATTAACCAAAACTGTGTCCTCTCTTATTTTATCACGGGTTTTACCTCCACAAAGAGGACACAATATCCATTTTGCGTCCATATCATCCCCCCTTTATCTTTACCCTTTGTTCTTAGCGCAGAAAATGTTAATTGCGTTACTGAAGTGTGATGCTTAATTTCCGCGCTAGGGGCGTGTTAAAGGGCTGCTGGACGATGGATTTTTTGGGCGTCGTCCAGCAGATTGAAATTCATACTGGCTATACCATATAATCACTTCGTAGTGCTTCCACCAGGTTGCATTTCAGGATTTGTTTGCCGCCCAGGTAATATGCCAGTGCGACAAAGCCAAAAAGTGCCACGATAAAAAGTAGGATGGGAACGATTGGAGCCACCGCCAAAAATTCCATTGGGTTCAGGTAGCTTGCCGTTATCATAAACCACACGAATAAGGAAGTAACGGGCAACGTGATCAAAACGGGACGGCCAGCGATAACAAGGGCCTCGATCCAGAACATTTTTCGCATACTCTCAGGAGTCATTCCGATGGACATATATCTTGCAAATTCTCTTTTTCTTTGACGGATAAATCCCAATGTATTAGAAAATACGTTGGCAATCCCGATGATGGCCAACAACACACACAACGCCCCGACTACCAGTTTGTACCCGTTCAGCATAGCATCGTTGTCTATCTTTTCCTGAACCCGGTTTTCTACCTCAATAGATAAGTCATGTCCCAGCACATTCGTTAGTTCGGTTTCAATCGCATTCAGTTTTGTCAGAGTTCTCTCATTTTCTGAAAGAATGCGAATATAGGTGTCTGGTCCCGCATTTCCAATCGTTTCCTGAATCTGTTTCCAGGTGGAAAGGGAAACAAATTGAACTAAAGCATAATTATCATATTCTTCTCTTAAAATCGGAGGTTCTTGTGTAAGGCCCAAAACCGGGATCGACACAGTTGTAGCCATGTCTTCCTTGTTTTGCAAAGTCATCGTGTCTTGGTTCTCTGATAAAAATGGAACGTATTCCTTGTATCTGAAATTGCTGTTTATGTTGTCCCAAATACGATTCAGAACAACGCTTCCGTTCTCCGCTGAAGAAACACCAATCTGTTCACAATACTTGACAAAACTGCTGTCATCCATAATTACAATGGGAGCCTGAATGGTATAAATTCCATCCGCCGCACTGACATCGCTTCCTGCGATTGCTTCAAGGCTTCCCAGACTTTTTACTTCTTCGCTAATAGCGTCCGCCGGAACAAAGCAAGTGGCATCTGCCTTTTGATAGATTACACTGTCTGTATCAGCCAAAGCATGGATTTCATTCGTATAAGCAAAGTCCTCGATCTTTGTGTCCTCAAGCGTTCCCATAACATCCCAGGCATCCTGGTAGCGTTCAAAATAGGTATGGTTTGTACTGATTCCAGATAGAGTAAAAAAGCTCAGCATTAGAGCGAAGCCCAAAAAAGAAAGAGTCAATGACAGCGTAGCGGTTCGCAGAGATTTCTTCTGTGCTTTCAGCGCATTCCCGGCAAGCTCTCCTTCGGTTCCAAACAAAAGCGCAAGAATACGGGATTTTTTTCTCCGTTTTAGCTGCAATTCCTCCGTATTTTTTATGGCTTCCAGTGGGGTCATCTTGCTCAATTTCCTGGCTGGCAGCCAGGTGGAAATCAGCACTGTCAAAAACGAGGTTAGAATCGTGACTGCAAATACCAGCGGATGATAAGTAAAGACAGCTTCATGCCTGCCGACAATACCCTCTGCGAGGACATTGACTGCCTGGATAGTTCCAAACGTCAAAGCGATTCCGAAAAAACTTCCAAGCAAAATAGGAATGACGCAAAGCATCACCGCTTCCTGTAAAAGACAGATCCGAATTTGCCCCGGTGTCGCCCCAATGCTGGAAAAGATGCCAAATTGATGTACACGGGTATTCATAGATACAGCAAACGAGTTATGAATGATTAAAATCAAAGACACCGATACAAGCAGGAGTACAAAGAGATAAAAAGCCATCAATAAGGGCGGATTGCTGTCCTGCGGATCGTTGATGAAATAACTTGACAGCAGTGATTCATGATACGATACGGAAGTTTCCGGAACACCTAACTGCTGGGCGATAAGAGGCATATCCTGATACACAGCCCTCATGTTATCAAAGCAAATATCAACTACAAGAGTTTGATCGTCTGATAAATCCTCATTGATTATAGCCGTTTTTACATTGGCGAAATTCTCAATCTCGGACACTTTATCTTCTTCAAACGCCCCGCTGATGCGTCCCTGCCAGTTTCCTTCTTCTAAAACAACAGATTCTATTTCATAATTCCAGAAGTTATAAAACAAACCGCACAATAAAGAAAGAAATAGAGCAGAAATAAACGCCGCAACCAAAACGGATACACTGGAAGCTCGATTCTTTTTGATGAATCCTATCGAATAGTCTTTCCACATATCCTTACCTCCGTTTCTGATCGCCAACGATTTTCCCATCTTCTATAGTAATAATGCGATCTGCCTCCAATGCGATCTTTTCATCATGGGTAATCAGAAGAATCGTCTGTTCCAGGCTACGGTTAGATAGTTTTAGCAAGTCAATAATTTCCTCTCCGTTTTTCCGATCCAGATTGCCGGTTGGTTCATCAGCAAGCAGGAGCGCCGGACGGTAGATCAAAGAACGGGCGATAGCAACACGTTGTTGCTGTCCGCCAGATAGTTGGCTGGGCAGTGCTTCCAGCTTATCTTCAATCCCCAACGAATGTACGATCTTCTCAAAGTATTCCTTATTGGGGTTGCGCTTATCTAGCAGAAGCGGCATGAGAATATTTTTTCGGACAGTAAGGGTGGGGATGAGATTATAAAACTGATAGACCAGCCCGACCTTCCTGCGCCGAAAGATAGCTGCCTGTGTTCGGTTCATGGTGGAAATATCCGTTCCCTCTATCAGGACTTTCCCATCTGTCGGCTTATCCACACTTCCCAAAATATGCAATAGGGTAGATTTCCCGGAACCGGATGCTCCTACGATTGCTACAAATTCTCCTTTTTGTACGGACAGGTTAATGTGATCCAACGCCACGACCTGATTGTTTCCAGAGCCATATACCTTTCGGACATTTTCACATTTTAGTATTTCCATGCCACTTTCTCCTCTCTACCAAATGGTCTTACGTAAAGTATAACAAAGTAAAGTGACATCTCAGTGACTGTATATCCTTATTTCAAAACAAGCACCGCCATTTTGCAAGTTGCAGGCGGTTATGGTTCCGTTCTGCAATTCAAAAATGGAACGGGCAAGAGCCAGGCCAATTCCAATTCCATCTCCAACCGCACGTTGCCCCCGATAAAAACGATCGAAAAGATGTGGTAAGTCCTCTGTGTCAAAGCCAGCCCCGTCATCCCATACCCGAATTTCTACATAGAGAGGATTGCCTGAGTAGTCACAATGGACTACGCCGCCCGGTTTGGAATGTTCCATACAATTCTTTATGAGATTGATGAGGGCTTCCATTGTCCACTCCAAATCCCCCCAAAACTCAATACATCCATTTTCTGGAATTTCAACAGTAATATGATTTTTCCGCAATAGATCATTTAGATTATCTGCCGCCAGATTTAACGCGGTATAAAGATCAACCTTTTCCCGCTTGAGCGGGAGTGTTCCAGCGTCGATTTTTGAAAGCATGAGCAAAGATTCTTCCAGACGATTTAATCGCTTCAACTGCCATTTGACTTGTTCTGTGTAAGCCACCGGAATCTCTTTTTCCATAAGCTGCAACGATAAAAAGGCTGCTGTGATTGGTGTTTTCAGTTGGTGCGCTATATTAGCAAGGTTCTCTGCAAAATTGTTCTTTGCAGCAACTGCTGTTTCCCTTGTTTGATAAAGCGTTGTGACAGTTTTGTATATTTCGTCCTGCAAATGAGAATATTCATCTTCCTGTGTTTGTACCAATGTCCCGTGTGAACCGATATTGACTTGCTCCAAATACGCAGTCAAATCAGCAATTCTCTTGTGAATTTTTATGCGGGAGAGTAAGATTTCGGCTGCAAAGGCACAGGCGGTCGCAAGGAAAAATAGAATAGGAAAAAACACTGTATCCGGCGGAAAACCATTGCAAAAATCATCGGCCCGGTATCCGTACTTTTCCAGATAATCGTTCCCTCTGAGCTCTTGTTCGGTCAAGGAATGATAATCTTTCAGGGCCTCTAATAACTGCGGTTCGGCTTCAGGAGAGCTTTTTAATATAATTTCACATAGCGCCGAGGTGTGTTCAAACGCTATCTGCCGATAGGTGTACAAGAAAAAAGTCGAGATAAGTATCATGCCCGCCGCAAGAATAGCAAACGGAAAAAACAAAAGTATTCTTTGCTTCCATTTTTCGCTCATTTTGTGTCCTCCATACGGTAACCAAAACTTCGGATCGTTTTCAGACAGGATGGGTTATTTAGCTTTTCCCGCAGTCTTTTCATTGTGACCGTTAGCGTATTGTCGTTTACATAGTTCCCGCTGCAATCCCAGACTTGCTCTAACAGCTGGTTTCTGGTAATTGTTTTCCCCTTGTTTTCCATCAGAATCAGGAGAATGCGATACTCCGGCTGGCTTACGAAGATTTCTTCCTGCCCATCATAGACAGCCGTTCTTTCTTTATCCAACATCAAGTCATCGCAGGACAGCTTTGTATTGTCTATGCCTTCGATTCTTCGTAACAGAGCTAAAATGCGGGAATACAAAACAGCAAGATCAAAGGGCTTCACCACATAATCATCTGCCCCATTTTGGAATCCGGTAACAATGTCGTGGGAATCGCCACGAACCGTCAAATATATAATAGGGATATATTTCCATCTCTCCCGAATCCAAAGACACAATTCATTTCCTTGTCCGTCCGGCATATTCCAATCCAGCAAAACGACAGTAGGCAGGTGACCAATTAATGCTTTCCTGACATCGGAAATTCTATCAAAAACAGTCACTTTGCAATTCTGCTGTTCCAGATATTCTTTTACAGATTTTCCAATTGTTTCATCATCTTCCGCATAATAAACTTCAATCATATTGTTCTCCTCCCAGTTGCTTCGCACTCTTGTAAATAAGCAGAACACTAGCTGTTTTCACAGTTCTGAATATGCGCCCATCGGTGCAGAAATAATTTACCTACAAAGTTTCTTGTCGTCTATAATCAAAACACTATTCATGCTTTAACCTTCCTTGTTTGGTTCTACCGTCTATCGGCTTTTCCGCGTCTTTCGGAATCAGCCAGATTGTAGCCATCTTGATAGCGCCGGGAATACGGCCATCGGCGCAGTAGTAGTTTACCCTGCGAGGGGTCACGCCCCATTTTTTACTCGCTTCTTTCAAGGTCATATAGTCCATAGCGCACCTCCACAAAGTGCATTATAGTTCTGCTGCTCGAATAAAGCAAGGAACAGAAAATATACAAAGATGTATATCGAATTGAAAATGAAGGGGAAAAGCCCAGTTAATAAACTAATCTGTGAATTAACGATTGTCCCACATCAGATTTTCTTCCTTGAAAAACAGGTTGAGGATTCTGAAGTGGAAACGATTGTTCGTATGCTACATAACTGTGATGAGCGGTCTATGCAAATCATCAAAGTCACAATAAGAGCCGCAATGGAAAGCTAGCCGAAAGAATAGTATGTACCCAGCCGATTGGCACGGGGTGTGCTTTTTGTCGCTTTACATCCTCATGAAAGTACGGTACAATATATTGTGTATCGTTGTGCATTGGCCATATGATTTGAAAATACAAGGTTTGGAGGAAGTGTCTTGTTGACCATCAGACAATATGTCCGGGCGGAGAGCCTGGAACAGGCCTACGAATTGAACCAAAAGAAAGCCAATCTCATCCTGGGCGGTATGCACTGGATGAAAATGACCGCCCGCAGTGTGGACACTGCCATTGACCTGTCCGGCCTGGGGCTGGACACCATTGTGGAGACAGACCATACGTTTGAGATCGGCTGTATGGTCACCCTGCGCCAACTGGAGCAGCACCCTGCCCTCAATGCCTGGACGAACCATGCTGTGGCCGATGCCGTCAAGGACATTGTGGGCGTGCAGTTCCGCAACACCGCCACGGTGGGCGGCTCCATCTTTGGCCGCTACGGCTTCTCCGACGTGCTCACCGTGTTCCTGGCCCTGAACGCCAAGGTGGTGTGCCACCACGCCGGAGAGATTCCCCTGGAGCAGTATGCCCAGATGCCCGCGGACCGGGACATCCTGGTGAAGCTGGTGGTGGACAAGCAGCCCATGCGGGTGTCCTACCAGGTTATGCGCCATGCCCGCACCGACTTCCCCATCCTCACCTGTGCGGCCTCCTGCGTGGACGGGATGTGGCAGGCATCCGTGGGTGCTCGTCCCCACAAGGCGGCTCTGGTGCGAGACCAGGAGGGTATGCTCCGTGGTGGTGTGGATGAGGCCAGCGCCGCCCGATTTGGAGACTATGTGGCCGGGCAACTGAATTTTGGGTCCAATATGCGGGGCAGCGCTGCCTACCGCCGTCAAATCTGCGGCGTGCTGGTGCAGCGGGCCGTGCTGGCAGCCTGTGAGGTGAAGTGACATGGAATTGAAATTTGAACTCAACGGCAAGAACATTGCCACTGTGGTGGAGGCGGACAGCCTGCTGCTGGATGCGCTGCGCTCCCTGGGCTGCGCCAGCGTCAAGCGGGGCTGTGAGAGCTCCAACTGCGGCCTGTGCACCGTCTTTGTGGACGACAAGCCGGTGCTGTCCTGTTCCGTGCTGGCGGCCCGGGTGGCTGGCCGCAAAGTCACCACTCTGGAGGGACTTCAGGACGAGGCTGCCGACTTCGGGGCCTTCATCGCTGACCAGGGCGCGGAGCAGTGCGGATTCTGCAACCCCGGCCTGATGATGAATGCCATTGCCATGTTCCGGGAGAACCCCCACCCCACCGAGGAGGAGATTCTCTCCTATCTCAGCGGCAACCTGTGCCGCTGCTCCGGCTATGAGGGACAGCTGCGGGGCATTCAGTCCTATCTGGCCTTCAAGGATGCCCAGAAGAAAGGAGGGGTGTGAGGAATGCGCCATGTAAATCAACCCGTTCGTAAAAAGGACGCTATAGCCCTGGTCACCGGAAAACCGGTGTACACCGGGGACCTGCGGGACCCCAACGCCCTGGTGGTGAAGGTGCTTCACAGCCCCCATGCCAATGCCATGATCGAGAATATCGACACCTCCATCGCCATGAAGGTGCCCGGTATTGAGGCCATTTTCACCTATAAAGATGTGCCTCAGAAGCGGTTTACCATGGCTGGACAGACCTATCCTGAGCCCAGCCCTTACGACCGCTTGCTGCTGGACCGCCATGTGCGATTCCATGGGGACGCCGTGGCCGTGGTGGCCGGTGAAAATGAAAAGGCTGTGGACAAGGCCTTGAAGCTCATCAAGGTCACCTACCAGGTGCTCCCTGCGGTGCTGGATTTCCGCACTGCCAAGGATAACCCGGTGCTGGTGCACCCGGAGGACAACTGGGTGGCCCACTGCCCTGTGGGGGCGGACAACCACCGAAACCTGTGCGCCCACGATGAGATGGGGCACGGGGACATCGAGGCGGTGCTGGCCGACTGTGATGTGGTGCTGGAGCGCACCTACCACACCAAGGCCAACAGCCAGGCCATGATGGAGACCTTCCGCACCTACACCTATATGGACACTTATGGGCGGCTGAATGTGCTCAGTTCCACCCAGATCGTCTTCCACGCCCGGCGCATCATCGCCCACGCCCTGGACATTCCCAAGTCCAAGGTGCGGGTGACCAAGCCCCGCATCGGCGGTGGCTTTGGCGCCAAGCAGAGCTGTGTCACCGAGGTGTTCCCCGCTCTGGTCACCTGGAAGACCGGAAAGCCTGCCTACCTGGTGTATAGCCGCCAGGAGAGCCAGACTTCCGGAAGCCCCCGCCACGAGATGGAGATTACAGTGCGCATCGGAGCCATGAAGGATGGTCGCATCCGTGGGTTTGACATGTATACCCTGTCCAACACCGGCGCCTATGGCGAGCACGGCCCCACCACCGTGGGACTGTCCGGCCACAAGTCCATTCCGCTTTATAACCGTAACCAGGAGGCCTACCGCTTCACCTATGACGTGGTGTACACCAATATGCAGGCCGCCGGAGCCTACCGTGGCTACGGCGCCACCCAGGGCCTGTTTGCCGTGGAGTCCATTGTCAATGAGTTGGCCGCTGAGTTGAAGATGGACCCGGTACAGCTGCGGCTGATGAACCTCATTGCAGAGGGACAGGTGCCCCCTGCCTACTACTATGAGCCCTGTAACGCCTGTGCCCTGGACCGCTGCCTGAAGGAAACTGCCCAGCGCATGGGTTGGGACGAGAAATATCCCTGCCGGGATATGGGCAACGGCAAGGTGCGCAGCGTGGGCGTGGCTCTGGCCATGCAGGGGTCCAGCATTTCCAATGTGGACATTGGCGGCGCTACCATCAAGCTCAACGACGACGGCTTCTATGCCCTGACCATTGGTGCCGCTGACATGGGCACCGGATGTGACACCATCCTGGCTCAGATGGCCGCCGAGGTCATGGAGTGTGACGTGGATAACGTGGTGGTCTACGGTGCCGACACCGATGCCTCCCCCTATGACTCCGGCTCCTATGCCTCCTCCACCACCTACCTCACCGGGCGCGCTGTGGAAGAAGCTTGTGAGAAGCTGCGGGAGAGCATCCAGAAGATCGGTGCTGCTCTGATGAAGTGTGACGTGGAGGACACGGAGTTTGACGGCAAGACGGTCTGCTGTGTCAGCGACCCGCAGCGCAGCGTCTCCCTGGTGGACGTGGCCACGGCCTCCATGGTCAACAACCAGTTTGAGACTCAGTTCACCGCCACCACCTCCTCCCCGGTCTCCCCGCCCCCCTATATGGCTGGCATGGTGGAAGTGGAGATCGACAAGGCCACCGGAGCCATCCAGGTGCTTAACTACGAGGCCACTGTGGACTGCGGCACGGTCATCAACCCCAACCTGGCCCGAGTCCAGACCGAGGGCGGCATTGCCCAAGGCATCGGCATGGCCCTGTATGAGGACATCACCTACACCGACAAGGGCGCCATTCGGGAGGACTCCTTCATGCAGTACAAGATTCCCACCCGTCAGGATGTGGGACGCATCTATGTGGAGTTTGAGTCCAGCTATGAGCCCACGGGCCCCTTCGGGGCCAAGTCCATCGGCGAAATCGTCATCAATACCCCCTCTCCTGCCATCGCCCACGCCGTTTATAACGCCACTGGTGTGTGGCACCGGGAGCTGCCCATCACCCCGGAGAAGATCCTACTGGGTGAGAAGTACTACAAAACATCTTCTGTGTGAGTTTGTCACAGAAGGGAATCATAAAAGGGTGTATGCTCAGAGCACAAAATTCAACAAGAAAAGGAGACGTTCCTCATGAATACCATTACCATCACCAAGGACAATTTTGACGCTGAGGTTCTCCAGGCCTCCCAGCCTGTGCTGCTGGACTTCTGGGCTGAGTGGTGCGGCCCCTGCCGCATGCTGGCTCCTGTGTTGGACCAGATCGCCGCTGAGCGCACTGACATCAAGGTGGGCAAGGTCAACGTGGACAACGAGCCCGAGCTGGCCCGTCAGTTTGGCGTGATGAGCATCCCTACCCTGGTGGTGATGAAGAACGGCGAAGCTGTGGCCCAGTCTGTGGGTGTGCAGCCCAAGGAAGCCATTCTCCGCATGATCTAAGACCATTTAGAAACCCGCAGCTGTGTTTGTCCAGCTGCGGGTTTCTCTTTTGATTGCTTTTTCTCAGAAAAACAGGTATACTTGACCTTAACTCTCAATGGATTCGAAAGGAGTTCCATGTTATGAAAGAGCGACGAAAAAAGGGCTTTCCCTGGCCCAAAGGCAAACTGGGAAAAATCCTTCTGAACCTCCTGGTTACAGCGGTGGTGGGGTTCCTCTACTTTTATATCACCTTGCCCGCCCTCAATCTACAGGCCACGGAGTTTTACGGATTCCTCTTCCTGCTGTGCTTGGTGTATATGGTCTGCGCCTTGATTACCTCAGGATTTCAGGACACCACGGTGGTGACCACCGGGAAAGATAAGGTGCGCCATTATCTTAGCTTCATCAAACAACAGTGTCTGCCCATCGGGATTTTCATGCTCTTGCTGGTGGTAGTGGGTGTGGTGGGACAGTTGGTCTCCCTCCCCATTTTCCGGGCCCAGGCTTACCGGGAACTACTGACGGTCAACAGCGGTGAATTTTCCCAGGATATCAGCCAGATCTCCTTTGACGAGATTCCCACTCTGGACCGCACCTCTGCCGAGTACCTGGGGGACCGCCAGATGGGCACCCTCAGCGACATGGTCAGCCAGTTTGAGTACGGCGGAGATTCCACCCAGATCAACTACCAGGGCCGCCCCGTCCGTGTGGCCCCTGTGGCCTATGCCGATCTGTTCAAGTGGCTGACCAACCGGGGCGAGGGTCTGCCCGCCTATGTGCTGGTGGACATGGTTACCCAGGAGGCCCAGGTGGTGCGGCTGGATGAGGGGATGAAATACTCCTTCTCTGAGCCCCTGAATCGGAACATCATGCGCCACCTCCGCTTCCAGTACCCCACCTTCATGTTCTCCACCCCTCGCTTTGAAATCGATGAGGACGGACAGCCCTGGTGGATTGCCCCCCGAGTGGTAAAGACCATCGGCCTGTTTGGCGGCACTGACATTCAGGGTGCTGTCCTCTGTAACGCCATCACCGGAGAAAGCCAGTATTATGATGAGGTGCCCTCTTGGGTGGATAACCTGTATACCCCTGCCCTCATCATGCAACAATATGACTACTATGGCACCCTGGTCAACGGATTTATCAACTCCATCTTTGGCCAGAAGGATGTGACCGTGACCACAGAAGGGTATAATTATATCGCCATCAACGATGACGTGTATGTGTACACCGGTGTCACCTCCGCCAACTCCGACCAGTCCAATCTGGGCTTCCTCCTCTCCAACCAGCGCACCAAGGAGACCATTTTCTACGATGCTCCCGGTGCCACAGAGGCGGCGGCTCAGGCATCTGCCGAGGGTGTGGTGCAGGACCTGGGCTACACCGCCACCTTCCCCCTGCTGATCAATGTGGCAGGACAACCCACCTACTTCATTCCCCTCCAGGATAACACCCTGCTGGTGAAGAGCTATGCCATGGTCAACGTGGCCCAGTATCAGCTGGTGGCCACGGGAAGCACCGTAGCCCAGTGTGAACAGCAGTATATCCGCATGCTCACAGACAAGGGCCTGACGGAGGAGGAAGAAGTGCCTCAGACCACGGCTCAGGGTGTCGTGGCGGAGATTCGCAGCGCTGTACTAAACGGCAACACCTACTACTATGTGCGCCTGGAGGAAGAGAACGTGTTCTACTCCCTCTCCGCTGTAGACAATCCCACTGCCGTCATCCTCAATGTGGGTGATCAGGTGACCATTGAGCACGAGATGGCGGAGGACACTCCTGCCATTCTCCAAGGGTATTCCCTGAGCATTGACGCAGCTGCGCCGGCATCAAACCCAGAATCTTAATAAAAAGCACCACCGACGAAATGATATGCTCCCTCTATGAGAGACAGTGAAATAAAACACTGTCAAACATAGGGG